>Ga0222652_1000018_pt1 | contig 121720 bp, 130 predicted proteins | sample AntAcemetagen371_FD_179803 | JGI IMG/M metagenome (GOLD analysis project Ga0222652, IMG submission 179803) | Saline water microbial communities from Ace Lake, Antarctica - #371 | ecosystem: Environmental > Aquatic > Non-marine Saline and Alkaline > Saline | place: Antarctica: Ace Lake... | reverse complement strand
GATATATCTCTAATGAATCAAGTGGTAAACAAGGTTATGAAATAGCTCTGGCTCTATCAAAATTAGGAGTTAAAACTACGTTGGTTGCAGGCCCTACTTCAATAAATTTTTCCAAAGACATTAATGTAAAAAAAATTACCAATGCAGATGAAATGATGGCTACAGTTCAAAAACTTTTACCTGTTGATGTTGCTGTGTGTGCTGCTGCTGTTACTGATTTTAAACCTAAAAATAAAAATAAACAAAAGATAAAAAAAGATAAAGAAAATTTTAATATTTTAAATTTAGAAAAAAATAAAGATATTTTAGAATATTTAGGTAAAAATAATAAACTAAGACCAAAACTAGTTATTGGTTTTTCGGCAGAAACTGAGAAGGTCATAGAAAATTCTATCTACAAACTAAACCAAAAATACTGTGATATGATTATTGCAAATGATGTCTCAAAAAAAGAAATAGGATTTAATGTAGATTATAATAAAATTTCAATTATAGAAAAAAATGGAAAAATTGAAAATGTTCCTAAAAATACAAAAAGCTATATTGCTGCAAAAATAGCGAAAAAAATAATTGATAAACTTTTAGTTAATGACAAAAATTCAAATTAAAAAGTTATTCGATGAAGTTTTAACTCCAAAATATGAAACGCCTGGCTCTTCAGGTATGGATATAGCTGCATACCTTAAACAAGATATTTTGATTAACCCTGGCGAGAAAACTATAGTGCCAACTGGTTTTTCTTTGTCTATTCCACAAGGTTATGAGGTACAAATTAGACCACGGTCAGGTCTAGCAGCAAAAAAAGGAATAACTGTTTTAAATACACCTGGAACGATTGACTCAGACTACAGAGGTGAAATTAAAGTTATCTTAATAAACTTAAGTAAAGATATGTTTGCTATTAAAAATGGTGAAAGAATTGCTCAAATGGTTGTCTGTCCTGTTGAACAAGTAATTGTGGAAGAAGTTAAAGAATTGCCTAAAACTGACAGGGGGTCAGGTGGATTTGGTTCAACAGGAACAAAATAAAATCAACCATGAAAATTAGCAGAAATGAACTTTTAAGATATTCAAAACAAATAGTTTTAAAAAAAATAGGTATAATAGGGCAAAAAAAAATCTCCTCTGCAAAAGTTTTAGTGGTAGGTATTGGGGGTCTAGGCTGCCCCTTAGTTTTATATTTAGCCAATACGGGCCTTGGAAGTATTGGTTTAGTTGACGATGATAAGGTAGATCTTTCTAATTTAAATAGACAAATATTATTTAATAATACAGATATTGGTAAATCTAAGGTAGTTCAGGCAAAAAAAATTTTAAGCAAAATAAATAAAAAAATTAAAGTAAGAACTTATCAAAATAGGTTAACTCAAGAAAATATTGAAAAAATTTTAAATGATTATGATATTATTTGCGACTGCTCAGATAATTTTACCACAAGATATCTTCTAAATGACTTTAGTCTGAAAAATAAAAAGATATTGATTTCAGCAGCGATAAGTAAATTTGATTTACATATTTTCAATTTCAATTTTAAAAAAAATGTTCCTTGCTATAGATGTTTTATGCCTGAAATACCTGATCTAGATAAAAAGTGTGACACTGAAGGAATTTTACCAACTGTAGCTGGTATTGCAGGCACTCTTCAGGCAAACGAAGTAGTAAAATCTATTATAGATAAAAAAAATGAATTAGTTGGAAAAATGATAGTTTTTAACACTCTTAATTTAAACTTCAGAAAAATTAAACTAACTAAAAATTCTAATTGTATTAAAGATTGTAAAAAAAATGAATAAAGTCATATTTTTGAGTCTTTTACTATTTTTTACATTAACAAATTTCTCATTCTCCGATGAATACTTTTCAACTTTGAAATATAATAAAGTAAATTTAAGACAAGGACCTTCTAAAGATTACCCAGTTAAGATTTTTTATAAAAAAAAGTATCTTCCCGTATTAGTTTTTGATAGTTCAGACAATTATAGAAAAGTCAGAGATCATGAAAATAATACTGGTTGGATTCATGTTTCTCAACTATCAAAGCGAAAAGCAGCTCTGGTTTATAGCGATCAAATTATTATGTTTAGAAGTTCTACAATTTTTTCTAAGCCTTTGGTAGCTTTAGAAAAAGGAAGACTTTGTTTAATTTTAAAATGCAACGATGATTGGTGTAAAGTTAAAACTGATAAGTATTCAGGTTGGGTAAAAAAAAATGATCTTTGGGGAAATCTTTAATTAAATCTATCTTCTAACATGCAGGCCACTAAGTGAATACGGTCTTGTTCTCCACCATTGAAAAAATTATGATACTTAGTGTTGTTTGTTATTGTAACTGATCCATCAGCAGGTAAATGCTTTGCAATATTTTCAATTACCATCATGCATCCAGGATTTGTAATTATTGGAATGTGCAATCTTGGTTCTGGATCTCTATGCCAGCTCAAACTTGACCTAGGTTGCTTCACTAAAAGTCTTATTCTACCAATTTTAAATTTTTTTTTTAAAGTTTCATAAACTTCTTTAAAATAAGTATTTTCAAATTCTGAAACTAGTTGTGTATATTTTGCCTCGTTAATGCTGACATCTCTCGAAACTTCTTTTCCAGTTTCATCTGGTTTTGTCCAGTAAACACCTCTAATATTATTTCCTTTAATAGAATCTTCATCGTCAGGTATCTGATTTAAAGATATAGCACCAAAATTAGAAACTCCAGGTGAAGTGAATTTTTTTTTATTTAAAACAACTTCTAAATCTTTCCTTAATCTTGATATATCAAACTTAAGTTCAGGAACTTGATAGAAGTCTTTAAAATTTATAGTACCCATATGTTTTCAACTATTTACACTAATTATTATCTAAATAACTGTGATTTTTTGTCTCTCGTTTGCTTTATTAATATATAATTAATATGTATATCAAGATAAATTATGCAAAAAAGTAATTATAATTATAATGAGTTAATTGACTGTGGAAATGGCAAGCTTTTTGGTGAAGGAAATGCAAAACTTCCTCTGCCACCAATGCTAATGTTTGATCGTATAACAGAAATTACAGCTAGCGGTGGAAGTTTTAAAAAAGGACTTATAAAAGCTGAACTGGACATAAAAACTAATATGTGGTTTTTCAATTGTCATTTTAAAGATGACCCAGTTATGCCCGGTTGTCTTGGTTTAGATGCTATGTGGCAGTTAGTTGGATTTTATTTAGGGTGGCTAGGCGAGCCAGGTAAGGGCAGAGCTTTAGGTGTAAATGAGGTAAAATTTACTGGGGAAGTTTTAGAAAAAGTTAAAATGGCAACTTATGAAATTGATATAAAAAGAATATTAAAAAAAGAAGGAACTGCTGTAGGGTTAGCCAATGGTACTTTAAGTGCAGATGGTAAAATAATTTATAAAGCGGAAAATTTAAAAGTAGGATTATTTAAATCATGAAAAGAGTAGTTGTAACAGGTGTTGGAGTCGTTTCTTGCCTTGGAAATAATCAAGACGAAGTTTATAAATCTCTTTTAAATTCAAAATCGGGCATTACATTTTCAGAAGAATACAAAGAGTATAATTTAAAAAGCCATGTACATGGCAAGCCAAATATTAAACTTGAAGATCACGTTGATAGAAAGTTTATAAGATTTATGGGTCCAGGCTCAGCTTACAACTACGTATCTATGAATGAAGCTGTAAAAGACTCTGGATTAGAACAAAAAGATATAAGTAATTTTACTACTGGAATGATTATGGGCTCTGGAGGTCCCTCAATAGAGAACGTAATATTAGCAGCCGATAAAACAAGGGAAAAAAATCCTAAGAGAATGGGTCCTTTCGTTGTCCCCAGAACAATGTCTAGCACGGCATCCGCAACTTTAGCAGTTCCTTTTAAAATAAAAGGAGTTAATTATACAATTAGTTCTGCGTGTGCAACTAGTGGTCACTGCATAGGTAATGCGATGGAATTAATTCAACTAGGTAAACAAAAAATTATTTTTGCAGGAGGTAGTGATGAAGTTCATTTTGCAATGACTGCAATGTTTGATGCTATGACAGCATTATCTTCAAAATATAATGATACTCCTGAAAAAGCTTCTAGACCATATGATAAGACAAGAGATGGTTTTGTTATATCAGGTGGTGGAGGTGTGGTAGTTTTAGAAGAATACGAACATGCAAAAGCAAGGGGTGCAAAAATTTATGCAGAACTTACTGGTTATGGAGCTACATCAGATGGTTATGACATGGTGGCGCCGTCTGGTGAGGGTGCGGTCAGATGTATGAAAATGGCCTTAAGTACTGCAAAAAATAAAATTGATTATATAAATACTCATGGCACTTCAACTCCAGTTGGAGATATAACCGAATTAAAGGCAGTCGGAGAAGCATTTGGCGATTACAAACCTAAAATTAGTTCAACAAAATCTTTAGCTGGTCATTCTCTTGGTGCCACTTCTGTTCATGAAGCTATTTACTCTTTAATAATGATGAAAAATAATTTTATAGCTGCCTCTGCAAATATAGTTGATATGGATGATGAGGCAAAAAAATATCCTATAGTCACTAAAACTGAAAAAGGAGTCTCTCTAAACGCTGTTATGTCTAATAGTTTTGGTTTCGGTGGTACAAATGCAACTTTAGTTTTTGAGAAAGTATAATTTATGAGCTTAATGAAAGGTAAAAAAGGCCTAATAATGGGAGTCGCAAATGAGAGGTCGATTGCTTGGGGAATTTCACAAAAACTTGCTGAAGCTGGTGCTGAATTAGCGTTCACTTATCTCGGTGATGCTTTAAAAAAAAGAGTTATTCCGCTAGCAGAAAAATTAAATTCAAAAGCAACTTTTAGTTGCGATGTTGAAAAAAAAGAAGAAATTATAAAACTTTTTGAAGACATTAAAAATCAATGGGGGCAGATAGACTTTGTAGTTCATGCGGTTGCATTTTCAGATAAATCAGAATTATCTGGTGAATATTTAAATACATCAAGAGAAAATTTTTTAAAAAGTATGTTGATCTCATGCTTCTCTTTTACAGAAGTTTCAAAAGAAGCTTCAAAAATAATGAATGAAGGTGGAAGTATGTTGACTTTAACTTATGAGTCCACAAAAGCTATTCCAAACTATAATGTTATGGGAGTTTGTAAATCAGCACTTGAGGCAAGTGTAAAATATTTAGCGCGAGACTTGGGAGCTAAAGGTATTAGAGTAAATGCAATAAGTGCGGGTCCGATTAAGACACTTGCTGCCTCTGCTATTGGAGATGCAAAATTTTTATATAAATGGAATGAAGACCATTCTTTTTTAAAAAGAAATGTTGATATTCATGATGTGGGGAACTCAGCTTTATATCTCATTAGTAGTCTAGCTGGTGGAGTTACAGGTGAAATTCACTATGTGGACGCTGGATATAATAAAGTTGGAATGCCAGATCCCAAAAATATTAAGAGTTAATTAAACGGCTTGCTTAATTGAAAGCTTAACTTTTCCTCTATCAAAACCTAAAACTTTAACTGAAACTTCATCACCTTCTTTGACAACATCACCGACTTTTTCTACTCTTTTTGTGGCTAATTCAGAAATATGAACTAAACCATCTTGTTTTCCAAGAAAATTAACAAAAGCTCCAAACTCCATTATTTTTACAACCTTACCTTTATAAATTTTACCTACTTCGGCTTTAGCCACTAAACTTTTAATAATATCAATTGCTATTTTTCTAGACTCTTCATCTGGAGCTGAAACAGTCACTTCTCCTGTGTCTTTTACATCTACTTTAGCTCCTGATTTTTCAACAATTTCTCTGATAGTTGCTCCACCTTTTCCAATAACGGTTGCTATATCTTTCTTATCAACTGTAACAGTTTCCATTTTTGGCGTGTGTTTAGAAAATTCAGTTCTTGATGTTTTTAAGGCTTTGTTCATTTCTTCTAATATATGTTCTCTGCCAGCTTTTGCTTGATCTAAAGCTTTTTCCATAATTTCAAAAGTTATTCCTGTAATTTTAATATCCATTTGAAGAGAAGTAATTCCGGACTTAGTGCCAGCTACTTTAAAATCCATGTCTCCTAAATGATCCTCGTCACCTAAAATATCGGATAATACTGAAAAATCTTCCCCTTCTTTAATTAAACCCATGGCAATACCCGCGACTGGTTCTTTCATTGGAACACCGGCATCCATAAGAGCTAATGAAGTTCCACAAACTGTCGCCATTGATGAAGACCCATTCGACTCTGTAATTTCAGACACAACTCTTAAGGTGTAAGGAAAGTTCTCTGGTTTAGGTAGTGAAGAGTTGATTGCTCTCCATGCTAATTTTCCATGCCCTACTTCTCTTCGACCCGTTCCTATTCTACCACATTCTCCTACTGAAAAAGGAGGAAAGTTATAATGCAACATAAATCTATTTCTTTGCATGCCGTTTAGGCTTTCTACTCTTTGCTCGTCGTCTGAAGTTCCTAATGTAGTTACCACTAAGGCTTGCGTTTCTCCTCTAGTAAATAAAGCTGAACCGTGTGTTCTTGGCAATACTCCAACTTCACACTTAATTTGCCTTACGTCCGCTAAACCTCTACCATCAATTCTCTTTTTATCTTTTAAAATTGCTGTTCTAACAATGTCTTTTTCTAATGACTTCAATTGAGCCATGGCTTCATTTTCACTTATGCTTTCATCATCTGCAAACATTTCTTTACATTTAGAGTTTATTTCCGAAATTGCAGTTGATCTCTTTTTCTTGTCAATTTCTTGAAAAGCCTTTCGTAGATCGGCTTCGAATGTTTTTGCAATCTTTGTTTTAACTGTTGAGTGATCTTTAATTTCAACTTCCCATTTAGGCTTGCCAGCTTTTTTTGCTAATTTTTCTATAGATTCAATAATAGGCACAAAATTTTCATGTCCAAACTTTACAGCAGTTAACATTTCTTTTTCGGTAAGACCTGAAGTTTCAGATTCCACCATTAAAACTGCATCTTTAGTTCCAGCAACTACTAAATCTAATGATGACTCTTCTAGTTCTTTTGGAGTTGGGTTTAACAAATATTTGCCATCTTTAAAACCAACTCTACTCGCAGCAATTGGTCCACCAAATGGTAATCCTGAAATAGCTAGTGCAGCTGAGCATGCAATAATAGAAAGCACATCAGCTTGATTCTCTCCATCATAAGATAGAACTGTCGGTAATAACTGAACTTCGTTCATGAAGCTTGATGGAAATAAAGGTCTGATTGGTCTATCTATTAGTCTTGAGATTAATTGTTCGGATTCAGTTGGTCTTGCTTCTCTTTTAAAATATCCACCTGGGATTTTTCCAGCAGCATAATATTTTTCTTGGTAATTAACAGATAGAGGAAAAAAGTCTTGTCCATCTCTAAGTTTTTTAGCTCCAACTACTGTGGCTATCACTACAGTTTCACCACATGTTGCTATAATTGCACCATCAGCTTGTCTTGCGATTTTACCAGTTTCTAAAGTTATTTTTTTCCCATTAATTTCTATTTCTTCTTTGTGTATTTTGAACATTATTTCCTTAAATTTAATTGTTTAATTACTTTTTTATATGAATCGGGATTTTTTTTCTTTAAATAAGCTAAAAGTTTTTTTCTTCTATTAACTGATCTTGTTAACCCTACTGTAGAATGTTTATCTTTTTTAAATCTTTTAAAGTGATCTGCTAACTTTGTTATTTTATCAGTTAATAAACCAACTTGAACCTCTGCGGAACCCACGTCTTTAGAGTGAGTAGCGAGTGATTTAATTGTTTCTGTTTTTTTCTTTATCATCTTTTTTATTAATATTAATTAGTCTTTCTATCTTTTCAGCATATTCAAAAGAATTATCTTCTACAAATGCAAGTCTAGGAAGAAACTTTATATCAAGTTTTTTTGACAGTGCTTTTCTAACAAGATGTGAGAACTCAGTCAAGATACTTACTGTTTTTTTAGTCTCCACACCTCCTAGAGGTATGACATAAACTCTCGCAGTTTTTAGATCGGGCGTCATCTTTACCTCGGTAACTGTTATTACACTAGTATTTAGAGCTAAAATTTTTGCTTCATTTCTTATAAAAACTTCGCCGATGTTTTGTTTAATTAATTCTCCTACACGCAATTGTCTTTGTGAATATGCGGGTGCGGCTCTACCTTTGCCCATTATATTTTCCTGTCTATTTTTTCAGAAAGAAAAGCTTCTATTATATCTTTTTCTTTGAAATCAATAAAATCCTTCAAACTAATTCCACACTCGACACCATTCTTAACTTCTTTAACTTGATTCTTTTCTCTGAAAATAGTTAAAATTTCTCCTGTATAAACAACTGTTCCATCGCGAACTAATCTAGCTTTTGCTTTATTTGTTATTTCACCGTCTGTTACTTTCGAGCCAGCAATTTTTCCTGCGTCAGAAACTTTAAATACTTTCAGTATTTCCGCTGTACCAATAACAGTTTCTTTTACTTCTGGTTCCAATAAGCCTGAAAGATTTTTTTCAACCAACTCTAATACTTCGTAAATTATATTAAAAAATTTTATCTCTACATGCTGCTGTTCTGCTAATTTTTTAGCTTGACTATTTGGTTTAACATTAAAGCCAATTAAAAGTGCCTTCGATGCTTTTGCTAGGGAAACATCTGACTCATTTATCATGCCTATGTCAGATAAAATAATATTTGCTTTTACTTCTGGATGTTCAATTTTATTAATAGCATTTTTTAAAGCTTCACTTGAACCCTGAACATCTGATTTAATAATTATGTTTAATTCTTCTTTATTACTCACGCTATCAAAAATAGATGTTTTATCTTTAACAACTGCTTTAGAAACACCAAAACTACTTTTTTTATTAAATTCAGAAATTTCTTTTGCTTTCTCTTCATTCTCTGTAACTGCAAACTCTGCTCCAGCAGAAACCGATTCATTCATACCCAATATTTCTACCGGCATAGAAGGAAGTGCTTCATTAACTATCTTTCCTTCGTGATTTATCATTGCTCTTATTTTTCCGTAGGTGTTTCCACATACAAAATAATCTGCTTTTTTTAATAATCCGTTAGATATCAATACTGTTGATACAGGGCCTTTTCCTTTGTCTATTTTTGACTCTATAACCACACCAGTAGCTGAACCGGTAAAAGATGCAGAAAGATCTAACATTTCAGACTGAAGTAGAATGCTCTCTTTTAATTTATCTAAGTTTAATTTTTGCGTAGCTGATACTTCAACAAACAAAGTATCGCCGCTAAAGTCTTCGGCAATTAATTCGTATTTCATTAAATCGTTTTTAATTTTAGTTATATTTTTATCTGGTAGGTCACATTTATTGATTGCCACAATTATTGGCACTTTTGCTGCTTTTGAATGTTGTATTGCTTCGATTGTTTGAGGCATTATTCCATCATTTGCCGCAACAACTAAAACAACTATATCTGTAATTTTCGAACCACGAGCTCTCATTTCTGTAAATGCTGCATGACCTGGGGTGTCAATAAAAGTTATGATGTTATTTTTTTTTGTTTTAACTTGATATGCTCCAATATGCTGCGTAATTCCACCGTGTTCTCCTGAAACTACATTGGCATCTCTCAGAGCATCTAGCAGTGAAGTTTTACCATGGTCTACATGTCCCATTATTGTAACAATTGGAGGTCTTTTTTCTATTTTTCCCTCAAGTTGATTTTTTCTTTTATTTATTTCTAGTCCAGGAGCTGTTTCAATAATTGGATTGTGTCCAAATTCTTTTACAATATATTCAGCTGTATCTTTATCGATAATATGATTTATTGTTGCCACAACCTTCATATTAAATAAAAATTTAATTACATCTGCTGATCTTTCAGCCATCCTATTAGAAAGTTCTTGAATAGTAATTTGTTCAGGAACATTAACGTCTTTAATTACTTTTACTGCATCTTTTTTTTCATCTGAACTATCTGATTTTTTTTCCTTTAACCTTGCTCTTTTTACTGAAGCTAAGCTTCTTTGTTTTATTTCAACTTCTTCAACATTCATTGCCCTTGAAACAGTGAGTTTAAAATCTCTTTTTGAAGATAATGGATCTTTGAGTTTTAATTTTGCTTTTAACGGAGATTTTTCTTCTTTCTTGATAAAATTTTTGGTTGCTTGCTGTTCAATAAAATTTCTAACGATATTTTTTTTACCTGGCTCAGATTTTTTAAAAGGGGATTTTCCTGCAGTTGATTTGCTATTTTTGGATGGTCTAAAAGGAGTTTTTTTTTCTATAGAAAATGTTTTTTTGCCATCACGAGAAAGAGACGAGATATCAATCTTTTTGGATACACCTGTGGAAATAGTTAAAGTTTTTTTTTTATTCTTTTGATCTACCATTAATATTTTATTTAAACACTATCTCCCTTGCAGCCATAATCAATTGATCGGCCTCCTCTCTTGAAAGCGAGAATTCTTCTAAATATCCTTCTATTCTAATCTTTTTACCTTTTATTTCATCAAAACCACCAATAAGTTCATCAGATGAAAGATCGGCAAAATCGCTTAGTTTTTTTACATTTCTTTGGCCTAACAGTACTAGCATACCTTGCGTAATACCTTTTAGATTTACTAACTGGTCCTCCATACCTAACTCTTTTAGTCTTTTTGAAACCTCTTCTTTTTCTTTAATTAAGTTTTCTTTTGATCTGTTTATTAATTCGCTTGCAGTTCCTTCATCTATACCCTCGATTTTAGTGATATCTTCTGTACTTGCTTGAGAAATTTCTTCAATACTTTGCATTCCTTCAGAAACTAAAAGTTGACCAAGAGTTTCATCTACTTCTAAACTCTTAACTAAATTTTCTGTTCTTTCTTTAAACTCTGTTTGTCTTCTCTCAGAGTCTTCTTGGTCTGTTAAAATATCAATTTCATAATTAGTTAATTTTGATGCAAGTCTAACATTTTGCCCTCTTCTCCCAATTGCTTTACTTAAGTTTTCTTCGGTCAAGATTACATCTATTCTTTTGTTGTCTTTATCAATTAATACTTTTTGTATCTCTGCTGGAGATAAAGATTCAGATATTAATGTTGGTAAATCCTCTGTCCACTTTATGATGTCAATTTTTTCTCCATGTAGCTCATTTACTATTGTTTGGACTCGACTACCTCTCATTCCAACGCAGGCACCTACTGGATCTATAGAGCTTTCTTGTGAAGAAACACAAATTTTAGCTCTGCTGCCAGGATCTCTCGCAACAGCTTTAATTTCGATTATTCCTTCATAAATTTCTGGAACTTCTTGAACAAATAACTTAGCTAAAAACTGTGGATGTGCCCGAGATAAAAATATTTGGTGTCCTTTAAGTTCTTTTTTTACTTCATAACAGTATGCTTTTACGCGGTCACCTGTTTTTAATATTTCTCTTGGTATTAATTCATCTTTCTTGATTACTCCCTCTGCCTTACCAAGATCTACGATAATATTTCCATATTCTAGCCTTTTTATAATTCCGCTCAATATTTGACCTTGTTTATCTATGAAGTCCTCATATTGTCTACTTTTTTCAGCTTCCTTAACTCTCAAACTAATAACTTGTTTTGCGCTTTGGGCAGCGATTCTTCCAAAGTCAATTTGGGGTAAGTCTTCAAATATCTGATCCCCAACTTTTAAATCTTTATTTTTTTTATCAATGGTCTTTGCGTCGTTTAAAATTATTTGTTTGCTAGAGTCTTCAACTTGATCAACAATATCTAAAACTTTTTGAATTTTGATCTCACCACTAGTTCTATCTATAATAACTCTAATATTATTTTCAGTTCCAAATTTTGTTAAAGCCGCTTTTTGTATAGCACTTTCCATTGATTCAAGAACTATTTCTTTATCTATAGACTTTTCGTTTGCTACGGCTTCTACTATTCTAAGTAATTCAACTTTATCTAATCCTCTATTAAGCATTTTATTCCTTTTTAGTTTGCCCCAAAAAAAAATGGGCTAAAGCCCATTTTGTAAACATATAATTTTCATTATACTTAGTTAATATTTAAGGCTTTTTCAAGGTCACATTTTAAAAATACTAATTTTATCTGTTTTTTCCCAAGAAAATTCACCTTTATTTGTAGGTTTTCTTCCAAAGTGTCCGTAAGCTGAGGTTGCCTCATATATAGATTTATTTAGGCCCAATAATTCTCTTATTCCTCTTGGTGATAAATCAAAATTTTTTTCAATTTTTTTTTTTATATCCTCGTTTTTTTCTTCATCTTGCTCTGCTAATTTTATGTAAATAGAAAGTGGTTTTGAAACGCCAATAGCATAAGCAAGTTGAATTAAGCACTTGTCTGAAACACCTGCAGCCACAATATTTTTGGCTAAATATCTAGAAACATATGCTGCAGACCTATCTACTTTTGTTGGATCTTTACCTGAGAATGCTCCACCACCATGAGGCGCCGCCCCGCCATATGTATCAACTATAATTTTTCTTCCAGTAAGACCAGTGTCACCGTCTGGCCCGCCTATTATAAATTGACCAGTTGGATTAATATAAACTTCTTTATCATCAAGTTCTTTCAATAGATTTTCTGGTATACATTTTTTAATATATGGATAAATAAGATTTTTAACTTGTTCTTGATTTAAATCTTTTGAATGCTGAGTTGAAATCACGATAGAGGTAACTTTAGTTGGTTTTCCACCTTCATATAACATCGTAACCTGACTTTTAGAATCAGGCTCTATTCCTTTAAGAGAACCTTTTTTTCTATCCTCAGCTATAAATCTCAATAATTTGTGAGAGTAATGAATAGGTGCTGGCATTAATTCTTCTGTTTCGTTGCACGCATACCCAAACATAATTCCTTGGTCTCCAGCCCCTTCGTCTTTATTGTCTTTTGAGTCAACGCCCATTGCTATATCAGAAGATTGAGAATGAAGGTAAGACTCAATAATAGTTTGTTCTTTCCAACTAAAACCATCCTGGTCATAACCTATATCTTTTATACAATTCCTAACTTTTTCAATTAATTCTTCTTTTTTAATTTCAGGCGCTCGGATCTCCCCTGCTAAGACTACTTTATTAGTTGTTGTTAAAGTTTCGCAAGCAACTCTGGAAAATGGATCTTTGGATAAATAAGAGTCAACCACCATATCTGAAATTCTATCACAGACTTTATCTGGATGACCTTCAGAGACTGACTCGCTTGTAAAAAGATAGTTATTTTTGCTCATTTTTTCTAAAGATAATAAAAGATGAAACAGCTGTAAATAAAAGAACAAAAAAGATCAAATCAAATTTATATTTTTTTTGAGAATTGTTTATAATTGGAACATTAAGTTCAATAGCACCCTTCTCGTTAGGCTTTAAAAGCTTTTTAACAATGCCTTTATTATCAATAAATGCACTAAAACCCTTATTAGCAGATCTCACTAAATAAACATTGCTTTCTATTGCTCTAAAGATAGCTTTGGCAAAATGTTGGTTGGGCCCAATAGTGTTTCCAAACCAGGCATCTTCTGAAATATTTATAATTACATTTTTTTTTCTTTGACCTAACTCGGGAAAAATAATTTCATAACAGATTAATGGTAAAATATTTATATTATCGCGTACAAAAGTATTATTACTCGAACCTTTTGAAAATGACTCATGGCCTTCTGTAATTTTTTTTAATCCAAGCTTACGTAAAATATTTTTATACGGTAGAAACTCACCAAAGGGCACTAATTTAATTTTATTATATTGAAAAATAATTTCTAGTTTATTGTTCATTATAACTAAACTATTAAATGTATCAGATCCTTCTGAACTTACTTGAAAAGTGTTAGATCCAAATAATATTAGATGATTTGCTGAAAATGCCTTTTCAAATAATATTCTATATTCTCTTATTTGATCCAAATTAAAGCCAGTAAAAATTCCCTCGGGCCAAACAAAAAGAGTTTTTTTGCTTTTATCTGGATCACTGTATTTAATTAAATTTGATATATTGGCTCCTAATTCAAAATCGGTTAAATTATATTTAAGGTCAAAGCTGGGTGAAATGATTTTTGTATAAATCGAATTTTCTGAATCTAAATTTAGATTGGTTAACTGCCTATCATTTTTTTTAATTATAGAAGACCCATAAATATAATTACCAAAAAAAATCAAAATTATAAAAAAAAACGTAAGAAGGTTGAATTTTTTTTTAAAAATTAATAAAAGAGGTGAGCAAAAAATTATAACACAAAGTAAATTAAATGAAAAAAAGCCAAGATGGAATAAAGATTGTAGAACTTCAGGCTGCCCAGACCAAGAATATGCCCATAGATTCCAAGGGAACCCTGATAGAATTTTAGCACGAAGATAATCCATAAATCCAAAAGAACTTGAAAACAATAAAATAGATGTGAAATTATTCTGTAAAAAAGGCCCAACTATTAAAGTCCCCAAACCAAAAAAGAGACCTAGAAAAATTGGAAAGCCAATTATTGCTAACGGTATTAAAAATCTAAAATTTTCATCAAATGTGAGTGAGTGAGATATCCAATGAACACCGGACAGAAAAAACCCAATTCCAAACAAATATCCAATCAAAAATAGATTTAATAAATAAGGTTTTTTTCGATAAGTATTTTTTGATTTTTTTTTCGTGTATGTTGTTAGTAAAAACAGAATGGGAAAAATTATAAAATTTATAAAACTCAGGTTAAATGGTTGAAAGCTAAAAACTGTTATACTTCCAAGAAAGAATGGAAATAAAAAAATTAAAAAAAATCTGCTACTAAAAAATTTAAAGATCATATTATTGTATAGATTGTAATATTTTATTTTCAAACTTTTTCATTGTTAAAAAATCAATATTAGATTTGTGACGATGTCCTAATAAATGGGCCAATCCATGAATCCAGATCTTATCAAAAACTATAGTAAAACTTTCATTTTTCTTCATTCTCTTTATTTTGTTCAGATTAATAATTATATCTCCTAAATATATTTTGTCTTTTTTTTTCAATAATTTACTTAAAAAAAAAATTTCATGAGACGGAAATGATAAAATATCTGTTGTTTTATTTTTTTTTCTAAATTTTAGATTTAATTTTTTAACCTCATCACTTCCAGCAAGTAGTAAAGTAAAATGCAAATTATTATTTTTAAATAGATTTGTATTTTTATCTACTTTTTTTAGTTGCTTATTTATGTAAGCAGAAGGAGTTCTAATATATTTTTTCCAATTTTTATTGGTAATTAGCACATCAGCTTTGATCATCAGCTTTTTTTTGATAAGCTTTGATAATTTTTGATACTAGAGGATGTCTAACAACATCTGTGTGATCAAACTCAAGAACCTTTATTTCTTCTATCTGGCTAAGTACATTTTTAGATTTTATTAAACCAGAGTGACTTTTATTAATTAAATCTACTTGGGAAGGGTCTCCATTCACAACTAATTTTGAATTTTCCCCTATTCTTGTTAAAAACATTTTTATTTGTGTTTCGGTGGCATTTTGCGCTTCATCTAGGATAGCAAAACAATTTTTTAGCGTTCTACCTCTCATAAAAGCTAATGGGGCAATTTCAATTTCACCGGTCTCTATCTTTTTATCAATTTTTTCAAAACCGAATAGCTCATATAGAGCATCGTAAAGAGGTCTTAAATACGGATCTACTTTATCTTTCATGTCGCCAGGAAGAAAACCGAGTTTTTCACCTGCTTCAACTGCAGGTCTTGAAAGAATAACTCTCTCAACTTTTTTTTCCATAAGCATTGTAATAGCGACTGATACAGCAAGAAAACTTTTACCAGTTCCTGCTGGCCCCAATGCAATAACAATATCATTTTCTCTTAATGCTTTTATGTAATCAGACTGTTTTTGTGAGCGAGCTATAACAGATTTTCTTGGAGTCTTAATTAATTGTGCAAAAGATTTTATATTTGAATTATTATCTAAATTTATGTTTTTATTCACAGATAAAATTATATCACTTTTTTCAATATTATTAGTTAAAAGATATTTGTTAACTAAAAACCTTATGGCTTCAGAAACGCTGTTAATATTTTCTAGATTCCCTTTAGCTGTAATTGAATTTCCTCTAAAAAATAATGTAGTTTTTGTCAGTTTTTCTAATTTTTTTAGATTTTCATTAAATTGCCCTACAATTAAAGGTAAAATATTATTATCTAATATCTGAATATTTAAAGTTTCTTTATCTATTTTCTTAATAATGAGTTTTTGTTCTACTTTACTTATTTCAGACATTAATTAGGCTGCAAAATTACTTTGTTTGCTTATTGGAATAGTTCCAAATAAACTATTATGGTTAAAATCGCTGATTTTTACATCTATTAATTGACCAGTTAAGTTTTGATTACTTTGCACAATAACTGAATTCAAAAATTTATCTCTACCAAAGTATTTATTTTGTTTGTCTAGTTTATTTTCAAAAAGCACTTCTGTCGATTTGTCTAAAAAACTTTTTTTATACTTAGAATTTTTTTCTTCAAGTAAAACTTGCAATTTAATTAATCTTTCTTTTGCTATTTTGGATTCAACATTATTTAACTTTGAGGCTGGCGTTCCTGGTCTTGCGCTGTAAAGAAAAGAATATGAATTTATAAATTCCACTTTTTCTATTAATTCTAATGTTTGATTAAAATCATCTTCCGTTTCACCAGGGTAGCCTATAATAAAATCTGAAGAAAATTTAATCTCTGGCTTAATTTTTTTGAGTTCTTCAATAATTTTATAGTAATCAGAAATATTGTGCTTTCTGTTCATGGCATCAAGAACTTTTGAAGAACCGCTTTGAACGGGTAAGTGGAGCACAGGCATTAATTTTTCACACGATTTATGAACTTCTATTAAATCTGTTGTGACATCTTTAGGGTGGGAAGTAGTATACCGTATTCTTTTTAGTTCTTTTAATTGATTAAGTTTAAAAATTAAATCTGACAAATGAAAAGTATTTGTTTGATTTTTATACTCATAAGCATTTACATTTTGACCTAGAAGAGTAATTTCTTTAGATCCATTATCTATTAATTGTTTTGCCTCATCAATTATTTCCTCAAAAGTTCTAGAGTACTCGGGACCTCTTGTGTAAGGCACTACACAAAAGTTACAGAATTTATCACAACCTTCCTGGATCGTTAAAAAAGATGAAATCTTTGAACTTGAATTTTTGATGTTATTTAAAGTATCAAATTTTTCCAAAACATCAAATTCAGTAATATTAATTTTAGTTTTCTTTCTTTCTATTTTTTTTATTATTTCAGGTATTCGATGATAAGACTGAGGACCCACGATTCCATCAATATACTTTTCGCGCTTAAGCATTTCTTGATTTTCTGCTTGAGCTACACAGCCAGCAATTAAAAGTATTGGTTTTTTTTTATTTCTAAATTCTTTTTTTAATCTTCCAATATCGTGATAAACTTTATCAGTTGCTTTTTCTCTAATGTGGCAAGTGTTTAGAACATAGCAATCTGCATCGGCAGCACTGTCTGTGACGCTAAATCCAATAGGTTTAACTAGATCTAAAATACGATTACTATCGTATTCGTTCATTTGACAACCAAAAGTTTTAATAAATATTTTTTTAGACAAATTATTTTTTTATTTTCGATCCATATAATTCTAGTTTATGATCAACTAGTTTATATCCAAGTTTTTTAGCAACTTTTTGCTGTAAAATTTCAATATCCTCATCTACAAATTCTATTATATCCCCACTATTAATATCTATTAAATGATCGTGATGTTCGTCTGGTGCCTGTTCGTATCTAGCTTTACCACCTTTAAAATCATGTTTCTCAACAATACCTGACTCTTCAAATAATTTTACAGTTCTATAAACAGTAGCAATACTAATTTTTTTATCAATTTTATTAATTCTTTTATGCAATTCGTCTACATCAGGATGATCGGTCGCTTTGGACATAACTTCAGCGATTATTCTTCTTTGGTCAGTTAGTCTAACTCCTTTAGTTTTACATTTGACTTCAATGTTATTCATATAAATTCCATAACTTAACTTAAATATAGAGGGTTAATCAATTTATTTTCTATTAGATTGTTTTTTATTAATATTTCAACATTTTTAAGGTTAAATTGAGTAATACAGACTTTTTTTTTGTCAATATTATTAATAATCTCATCATCTTCTATTTCTTGGGGAACAACTATTAAGAAATTATTTGTCTTTAAATTAATGGGGTTCAATTTTGCAGGTGGAGAAAAACCATATCTTTTAATAATATTTAGCTCTGAAAAATAATAAAAATTATTTGTTTTTATTATTGAAATAAGATTTTTTTTTTTATCTAAGTATGGAGCGGCATTTAATGCAAAATTATTAAAGCCATAAAGATTTATTTTTTTCACTAACTTTATACCTTTTGCGACTGCTAATGCAATTCTAATTCCTGAAAAGCTCCCAGGTCCAGAATTAACTAAAATTGAAAATTTTTGCTCTAATTCAACGTTATGTTCTTTAATAAAATCTAGAACAATCAAAGATAACGCTTCATACTTAATAATATTAGTTTGTAATTTTTTTAAAAAAAACTTATTATTAAATTTTAATGCAATCGTATCATTTTTTCCAGTGCAATTAATTATCAGAAAATCTTTAATCATTTTTTTTCTTTTTTTGGCTTTTCCTAGTCAATCATTATCTACGTCAAACAATATAGACGATAAAGGTATTATTGTCTTAATGTATCATCGTTTTGAGGAAAATAAATATCCTTCTACAAATATTAAAATAGTAGACTTTATTAAACACATAAATTTAATAAAAGAGAATCAATTCAAATTCGTAAATCCAAATGTTTTTGAGGAAAATCTTTCAAACCACAAAAATGAAAAAAAGATTTTATTAACAATTGATGATGGTTTTAAATCTTTTTATGATCAAGCCTGGCCAATATTAAAAAAAGAAAAAATACCTTTTATATTATTTGTAAATACTAGAGAGGTTGGAACTAATGGCTATATGAGTTGGAAACAAATTAAGGAAATTTCTAAAGAAAATTTTGTGCATATAGGTAATCATAGTTATTCTCATGAATATTTGATTGATATGAGTAATCAGGAAATTATGGACGACATAAATTTAGCTATATCTGATTTTAAAAATAACTTAGGATATAATTCATCTTTTTTTTCATATCCGTTTGGTGAATATAGTAATAACTTTAAAAATATAATAAAAAACCTGGGTTTTAAATATGCGTTTGGTCAACATTCTGGAGTTGCAGATGAGACAAAAGATTTTTATGAACTACCGAGATTTCCGATCAACGAGGCTTATGGAAAAATAAAAAGATTTGAAACAATACTTAAAACGATTCCATTAAAATTTAAATCAATAATTCCTGAAGAAAAATATATTCAAGAAGTCAATAATCCTCCAGAAATTATTATTGAATTTTTTGAGACCTCAAAAAATATTAAATTATTAAATTGTTATTCAAACGAGCTTAACGCATGGAAAAAATCAAAACTTGAGTTTTTAAGTGATTATAAAATAAAAGTAAGATTAATTGGTAAATTTACTACAGAAAGAGGAAGAGTAAACTGCTCTCTAAGAAATAAAGATGGATCGTGGGAATGGCTAGGTATGCAATTTGTAGTGGCAGAAGTTAAAAATTAAAGTTTTAACTCTTTTTTATTTTTTTGATCTTCTATTTCTACTGTTTCAAATTCATCTAAATCATTTTGTTCAATGATTTGTCTCAATACTTTTGTGTATTCTTTTCCTGTTTGAGCATAGTTATCAAGCTCATCAATAAGCTTTTTGCCCGTTAAAGGTTTGTTTTGTTGTCGTAATTCAAATCTCTTTTTTCTAAAATCCTTATAACCATTGTGAGTATTTAAATTGGTGATGTACGCTTTTACTGAAGCGCGTAATAAAGGAAATTTAAGTATTTTGTGATTTTGACCGCTTGATTTTTCAAGAGGCTCAATACCATCTCCTTTCCATGTCCATTGGCCAAATATAGCATTTCCCTCTAAAGCAAACCTTGAAGTTCCCCAACCACTTTCTTTTGCGGCTTGAGCAAGTGCGATAGATATTGGAATAACATCCATCTTCTCTATTAATTCATTAATGTTTTTTTTCGATACTTTATAGTTTTTATATTTTTTATTTATCCACTTTTGATTTTCTGGCTTATTATTTTCTTTTAATATTTTAAGTAAAAACTTTTTATCTTTTTCTATTTTTTCATTTTCAGCAACTACCAAAGGTAATAGAATTTTTAAAAAAGTTTCTTTCTTTTTTTTGGTGCTTCTGATTGAGTTCAAATCTTTTGGTAGTCTAGTAAAATAGATAGGCTTGACAAGCTTAGAGTCTCTTACTGTGTCTAAATCATAATCTAAATCTTCAAACAAATTTAACACTGTTAATGTATTTAAATTGTAGTCATTTTCAGGATCATAGGGTGTCTCTTTTTTTTGAGGTTTTTGAACTACTTTTTTAGATTCTTGTTTTTTAGTATCTTTAAAGTCACTGGTTTTTTCTTTTTTATTTTTATCAGATTTTATTTCTAAAGATATTTTTACTGAATCTAAATTAGAGACGTATCCTTTTATATAGAAACCACCAAAAACAAACATCAATAAAAATGAAGCGAACACACCTCTTAAGATAAATTTATTTATAATTTTTTCATTTACTTTAAAGTTATAAATATTATTAAGACTTTCTACTATAGTGTTGGTGAGTGTTTTGAGAAAGTTTGTGATGCTGGAAATTACAAAAATAAAAGAGTTATTAATACCATCAAATATTTTTTTTATGTTTTTACTTAAACTAATATTAATTGCCAGTTTTAACTTAACAGAATTAAAAAAGGATTTTATATTTTTATTAACATTAATTTTAAATTCAAAATTTTCTTTTAAAGAGTTGTAGATAGGTTCAAAAAATTCATTAATAACTTTGTGAGATATATATCCTCTTCTTGATGGTATAGGAATTTTATTTCTTAGGAGTTCTAGTTCAATCTCATAAGTAGTAAGTTTTTGATTTTCATCTAAAACTTTAGCAATTTTATAAATTCTTGCTAATTCTATTATTTTTTGCCTGTAACTAATTATTTTTCTCATATTAAATTGCTTCGACTGACTTTACTTCTTCAACGTAATGACAGAGTAAATTTTGTACACCCTGTTTTAATGTCATAAGTGAACTTGGGCATCCTGAACAGCTGCCTTGCAATTCTACATGAACAACACCATCCTTAAAAGATTTAAATTTTATATCCCCACCATCTTTAGCTACCGCCGGCCTAATTTTAGCATCTAACACCTTTATTATTCTCTCTTCGATGTTGTTAATACCTTCACTTTTGTTTTGTTTAATAATTTTTTTAGTAAGAATGGGTTTATTATTTGTTTGAAAATAATCATTTATATGTGAAATGACAGTTGGTTTTAAGACGTCCCAAGAAATTTCTTTATTCTTGTTTACTGACAAAAAATTATCGGATAGGAGAATTAGTTCTACTCCCTTTAGATTAAGGAGGTTTTTTACGAATTCATTTTTAATTTTATCTATATCTTTTTTTTGAAATTCTTCTGTTCCAGCTTCAGAGATAGTTTTTTCTGACAAGAATTTTAAAGAATCAGGATTTGGTGTTAGTTCGGTTATAATCATATTTGCTTATATCATTTTTAATTAGAAAAATCCTACGACATTTTTAATCTCTTTCAGGTTGCGTTCTGCTTTAACTTTTGCTTTTTCGATACCCTCTTTTAGAATTTTCTCTAAAAAACTTCTATCCTCTAGTAATTTTTTTATTTCTTTGCCAACGGGACAAATTTTCTCAACTAAAACTTCTGATAATTTGTTTTTTAAATATGAATATTCTTTACCTTTAACTTCATTTAGAGCTTGATCTAATGACATTTCAGATAAGCTTGCGTAAATTGAGATCAAATTCATAGCTTCGGGTTTCTCTGCTAAGGCATTTAAATTATCTGGTATAGAAGATGAGTCTGATTTGGCCTTTTTAATTTTTTTGTTAATTTCATCAGCTGAGTCTTTTAAATCAATTCTTGAGTAGCTTGACTCATCTGATTTGCTCATTTTTTTGGTTCCATCTCTTAAACTCATGACTCTTGAAATATTCTCTTGAATTAGAGGTTCTGGCAAAGGAAACACGTTTTTTTTAAAATCACTATTAAATTTTTGAGCAATGTCTCTACATAGTTCCAGATGCTGTTTTTGATCGGCACCAACAGGTACATGTGTTGATTTATATAATAAAATATCTGCTGCCATTAAATTTGGATAAATATAAAGACCTACGCTTGCTTTCTCTTTGTCTTTTCCGACTTTATCTTTAAACTGAGTCATTCTATTAAGCCAACCAACACGAGAAACACAATTAAAAATCCATGCAAGTTCAGCGTGACCGCTTATTGAGGACTGATTAAAAATAATACTTTTTTTGTGATCTAGACCGGTAGCTATAAAACCCGCTACAGTTTCTAGAGTATTATTTTTTAATTCTATTGGATCTTGAAAAACCGTAATCGCATGCAAATCAACAACACAATAAATACATTCTTCCTGGCTTTGAAGTTTTACAAAGTTTTTTAAAGCTCCAAGGTAATTTCCAAGATGTAAATTGCCAGTAGGTTGTACGCCGGAAAAAACTAATTTTTTTTTATCCATTTTTAATTTGTTATAAAATTTTTTATCTTAAAAACTCCTAATAAACGTGCTAACAATAAATATATTCCAGCAGCTACAGCTACAATCATTATAAGATAAAATGATTTGTAATAATTGCTATAAATAAGCTTATCCTCAAAAAAATTTATAGAAAAATAAAGTGCTAAGGTCATAATTACTAATGAAATGACTATTTTCATTAAATTAGTAAAGAAAAAGACTTCAAAATTAAAATATTTAAATTTAACTAGTAAGGTTAAATAAATCAAAACTCCGACCCATGTAGACATAGATGTAGCAATTGGAATAATAACAAAACCGATCTCTTCAAAATATATTAAAGATATTGAAATATTTAAAAAAACAATAAATGCTGAAATATAAAATGGAACTTTTGTATTGTCCCTCGCAAATAAAAAGTTTGAAAGCACTTTAATTAAAGCAAATGCTGGCACTCCAAAACCAAAATATTTTAAGGCTTTGGCAGTTATAATCACATTCTCTTCACTAAATGAACCGTAACCAAACAAAGCATTAACTATTTCCTCTGAAGCAGTAATTAATCCAAAACATGCCGGTAGAGAAAGAAGCAAACATAGCTCTAAAGATTTATTTTGAATTTTCATCACGCTATCAAAGTTTCTATTTTTAATTTTTTTTGATAATTCAGGAAGAGCTACTGTTCCGATAGCAATTCCTGCAATCGCTAGATTAATTTGATATATTCTATCAGCATAATACAAATATGAGACGGCGCCAGCTTCAAATGATGCAATAATAGTTCCTACCAAAATGTTTATTTGGGTAATGCCTGAAGAAAAAATGCTTGGTAATAATTTTTTGAAAAAAAACTTTACTTTACTATTAATTTTTATTTTTAAATCTATTGAAGGCTTATAGTACTTTTTGGTAAAAAAAATTAAAAAAATTAATTGAAAAAAACCAGCTAACGATACAGCATAAGATAGATTAACTTCAAAATTTAAATCTAAATAATAAGAAACTATTAAACTTAAAATCAAAAAAATATTTAATATAATAGGCGCAGCTGCGGCTGCTGCAAACTTATTGTTTGTATTAAGTATTCCTGAAAAAAAGGAAGACAGACTTACAAAAAACAAGAACGGAAATGTTATTCTTGTAAGTTCTACAGCTAGGTTAAATTTTTCTACTTCTTCGACAAATCCAGGAGCTATAATGTAGACTATGTAAGGTGTAAAAACTTCTACTAAAAAAACTATTGCTAATAAAACTATTATTAAAAAATTTAAAACGTCATTTGCAAATTTTTTTCCTTCTTTTTTATTTTTTAATTTTGCTCCTGCATAACTTGGAATAAAAGCTGCATTGAAGACACCTTCTGCAAAAAGTCTGCGAAAGGTGTTTGGAAGTCGAAAGGCCACAAAAAAAGCATCGGCGTAAATTGATGCTCCTAAAAAAACTGCTATAAGAATATCTCTTAGATAGCCTAAAAGTCGGCTTACTAAAGTATAAAAACTAAAGACGGAAGCAGAGGATAATAAGTTCATATGTTTTTTATTAAAAAAAATCAAATTAATGATGATTTTGTCTATTTTATATTACATACTCAATTTTAATGACAAAAAAATCTAAAATTGACCATTATACAGATAAAGAAGCACTAGAGTTTCATACACAGGGAAAGTCTGGCAAAATTGAGATAAATTCTTCAAAACCTTTAACAACAAAAAGAGATTTGTCTTTAGCTTATTCGCCTGGTGTAGCTGTTCCAGTTAAAGAAATCGCAAAAAACCCAGAAACTGCTTATGACTACACTAGTAAAGGTAATTTAGTGGCCGTGATTAGCAATGGGTCAGCAATTCTAGGACTTGGAAATCTTGGCGCTTTAGCTTCAAAGCCTGTAATGGAAGGTAAGTCGGTTTTGTTTAAAAGATTTGCTGACGTAGACTCGATAGATATTGAAGTTGATAGTTCTGATTCTGAAGAAATTATTAAAACTATAAAAAATATAGGTAATACTTTTGGGGGTATTAATTTGGAAGATATTGCTGCACCAGATTGTTTTATTATTGAACAAAAACTTAAAGAACAATTAGATATTCCTGTTTTTCACGATGACCAGCATGGCACTGCAATTATCACAACAGCAGCATTAATAAATGCTTTGGATATTTCTAAAAAAAAAATTAACGAAGTTAAAGTAGTTGTAAATGGTGCGGGTGCATCAGCAATTGCTTGTGCAAACCTATTTAAACTTTCTGGAGTAAAAAATGAAAATGTAATTATGTGTGATAGATCAGGAGTTATATATAAAGGCAGAGAAAAAGTTGATCAGTTTAAATCTGCACACGCTATTGAAACTAAACTTAGGACTCTTTCAGAAGCTATGAAGGGAGCTGATGTCTTTTTAGGTTTATCCGCTAAAGATGTGGTTACAAAAGAAATGATTAAATCCATGGGTAAAAATCCTATTATTTTTGCATGTGCTAATCCAGATCCAGAAATTAAACCTGAGCTAATAGATGAGGTAAGATCAGATGCCATTGTTGCGACAGGTAGATCTGATTATCCAAATCAAGTGAACAATCTTATTGGCTTTCCTTATATTTTTAGAGGTGCATTAGATGTTAGGGCAAAAGAAATTAATGAAGAAATGAAAGTTGCGGCAGCAAAAGCTATTGCTCAATTAGCTAGGGAAGAAGTGCCTGATGAAGTGATTACAGCTTACGGCGGGGAACGACCAAGATACGGTAAAGAATATATAATTCCGTCAACTTTTGATCCACGTTTAATTAGTGTAATCCCTGCAGCAGTTGCTGAAGCTGCTATGAAATCAGGGGCAGCTAGAAAAAAAATTAATGATTTAGAAAAGTATAAAGAGGATTTATCTCGTAGATTAGATCCTTCAATGAATATTATGCAAAATATAAATGTTCAGATTAAAAAGTCACAAAAAAAAGTTGTTTTTGCAGAAGGAGAGGACCCGAACATTTTAAAAGCTGCTGTAGCTTTTAAAAATAGTAAACTAGGAATACCTATTCTAATCGGAAAAGAAGAGAGGGTTAAAGAACAATTAAAAAATATAGGGTTAGACGAAAATTTTAATATTGAAATTATAAGCTCAAAAGATAGCAAGAAAAGAGAGAGGTATACAAAACATTTATATAAAAAACTTCAAAGAAGTGGAATGTTAGAAAGGGAATGCGATCATTTAGTTAGAAATGACAGAGTAACATGGGGATCATGCATGGTTGCTTGTGGTGATGCTGACGCTATGGTCACAGGTGGAACAAGACACCACGCTGCCACTATAGAAAAATTAAATAAAGTTGTAGACTCAAGACCTGGAGAGATAATATTTGGTTTAACAATGTTAGTTTCAAAAGGTAGGACGGTTTTTGTTTCTGACACAAATGTTCATGACAATCCTACGGCCGAACAACTTGTTGAAATAGCAATTTCTAGTACTCGAGTAGCCAGATTGTTTGGTTTTGACCCTAAAGTAGCTTTTTTATCTCACTCAACTTTTGGCAAACCAGCAACAGTGAGAACTAAACACGTGAGAGAAGCTATAGAATTAATGAAAGCTAAAAAAGTAGATTTTGATTTTGATGGAGAAATGCAGCCAGATGTTGCTTTGAATCCAGCGTATAAAGAAACTTATCCATTTTCAAAAATTGTTGGTAATGCAAATATTTTAATTATGCCAGCTCTTCATAGCGCATCTATATCTGTAAAAATAATGAAAACATTTGGAGGTGCTAAATTAATTGGACCACTATTGATCGGCTTAGGGCTTCCGATTGAAGTTGCACCTTTAAGATCGTCTCCCTCTGAAATTTTAAACCTTGCTTCTATTGCAGCTTATTCTTCTGAAGTTATAGACTATAAAAATTAAGTTTTATTTCTACTAAGCTCAGAAACTAAATAAATAGTTGGTACTACTTTTTCTACATCGTATATTTTATTAGCTTCGTCTATGACTTCTTTTTTTTCATCATTATTCATAGCAATACCAAAAATATAAATATTTTTATTAATAGTTTCCAAAGTATAATTGTTAGATTTAATTAATTTATTAAAAATTAACGCTGTTCTAAGCTGAGATGTTATCAAAATATCTTTCGCCGTACTTTTGAAATTAGATTGGCCTTTAATTGTTATTGCATTTTTAACTGATCTTACTCCTTTTGTTTCCCAAGCTAATTTGGTTATTTTAATTTTTTCTTCTGGTTCGTTAACTTTACCTGTTAAAAAAATTCTTCCGTCTAGTACTTCAATTTGTATTGAAAGAAAATATTTTTTCTCTGCTAGCGTTAACCTTGCTACTAAATTTTTTTGCATTAAAGTGTCGTCAATTTGCATGCCTACAGTTCTTGGGTCGAAACCAATACTTACACCTTTGCCAAAAGTTCCAAGATTGTTGCCAACGCAGCTCGTTAATATTAAAGCAAGTAAATAAAAACTAATTATTTTTTTTTTCATTTTTTATTTTTAAACAGATACTATAGACTTTTTTTTTAGAAATTTTTTCTTTTTTTGATATTAATTCTACAACATCTTTTAAACTATATTTATTAAGAAATTGTTTTGCTTGATCAATAATTTCATTGTTTGTAACTAATTTATCTTTAGTATAAATTTTAGATATTATAACAGTTAATTCTCCTTTTAATGAAGTTTTAAAAGGTTTAATTGTGCTTATTTTTTCTCTATAAAAAGTTTCATGTAATTTGCTTATTTCTCGCGCAATGAAAATGTCTCTACCGAAGAAATATTCTTTAAAAAACTTTAGATAAAAATTAATTTTAATTCCTGGAATAAAAAATACTAATGAAAAATTAATATCTTTTAATTTATTTATTGTTTTTATAAGTTCATTTTCTGTCTTGGGCAAAAAACCATAGAAAAGAAATTTATCTTCAAATCCTGATGCGGAAAAAGCTGCTGTTATAGCCGAAGGCCCAGGCAAGGGGTAAATTTTAATTTTTTTTTCGATGCATGCCTTGACTAACAAAAGACCTGGGTCTGAGAGAGTAGGCGTTCCTGCGTCTGAAATTAAAGACAAAATTTTGCCCTCATTTAAATATTCTATAACCTTTTGTAATTCTTTTCGTTCATTGAATTTATGGTATGAAACCAATTTTTTTTTAATCTTATAATGATTAAGCAACTTTAGAGACCTTCTTGTGTCTTCACATAAAATGATATCTGATTTTTTTAATACTTCTAATGATCTTAATGTTATATCATCTAAATTTCCTATGGGTGTTGATACAATATATAATCCAGAATTAAATGTGTTCATAAAAAATGATTAAAATAATTATTACATTTTTATTTTATATTTGCCTATTACTTAATACGAACTTAACTGCAAATGAGAACGATGGAAAACTCAGAGTAGGTTTATTGGCTCCATTTTCAGGTGAGTATAAAAATCTTGGTGAGTCTTTGTTGCTATCTACTCAGCTTGCGCTCGATGAAATAAACAATAGTAATATTATTATTATTCCGAGAGACAGTGGGTCTAACGATAAAGAAAGGTTAAATGGAGCAATTAAAGAAATAATTGATAGCGGGGTAAAAGTAATTATTGGCCCTATGACATCCTCAGCTTTTGATGAAGTTGAAAAATATAAAAACACAGTTTTTATCTCTCTTTCTAATAAACAGCCTAAAATTTCTAACAATCTAATCAATATAGGAATAAGTTTAGAATCTCAGCTTGAATCTATTGCACAGTTATTAATTAAAGAAAAAAAGAAAAAAACAGTAATTTTATATCCGAAGAATGAATATGAAAAATTCATAGATAAAAAGATTAAATTGGTGAAATTAAAAAACTATAAAGTTTTTAAATATAGTTCTGATCCAAGAGTTCTTACGGGAGAAATAGAAAAACTAACAAATTACAGTCAAAGAAAAAAAAACTTAGAAAAAAGAATTAGTATTTTAAAAAAGAAAGAGGACGCGCAGTCTCAACGAGAATTAAAAGTTCTAGAAAGATTGTTTACTCTAGGCTCCGTAAATTTTGACTCAGTTATTGTCATTGATTTTGGAAGCAGTCTTAAAAGTGTTCTATCATCACTAGTTTATACTGATGTTGATGATAGTGAAGTGCTTATTTCAACAGTCAATCAATGGTTTGATGAAACTATATTTAGAGAAAATCTAGTTAAAACTTTATACTTTCCATCTGTTGATATGAAAAATTTTAAAAAATATAACGAAAATTATTTTAAATCTTTTGGTATTAAACCTGACGAAATTACAATCTTAGCTTATGATGCTCTAGGATTAATTCACTATGTGTGGAAAAAAAATAAAAGCATTAATAATATTAACGATTTTTTTATTAAAGAAAAAATTAAGGGAAAAATTGGAACCTTTGAATTTAAAGATAAAAAAGTCTCTCAAAAATTAAAAATATATAAAACGGACAAAAATAAGTTTAAAGAATATTAATTTTACGTTTTATTTTCTTGAAAGCTAAAAATCGATGATCCATAAGAATTTTTTTCTTTTTTACCATCTGGCCAAAAGTTACTTTGCTACCTTTTGGAATAAAAATAGGATCATAGCCGAAACCATTTTTTCCCAATAATTTTGCTGAAATTTTTCCTTCTATAACTCCTTTGGCTGTAATTATTTTGTTTTGATCTGAACAAAAAGTAAGGCTGCAAACAAACCTGGCTTTTGTGTTTTTTACTTTCTTATTTCTATTTTTTTTTTTAATAAGTTCAATTATTTTTTTTCCAGCTTTATTAAAATCTCCATATTTTTTTGCCCATCTAGCTGAGTAAATACCTGGTCTATCGTCAAGGCAATCTACACACAAACCAGAGTCATCTGAAATAGTATTTATTTTTGATTTTTTAAAAAAATATTTTGCTTTCAACTCAGAGTTTGCTTTGAAAGTTTTTCCTGTTTCTATAGGGCTTTTAATTTTAAGCTCAAAAGGAGAAATTTTTTTTATTTTCTTACTTAACAGATAACTAATTTCTTTGATTTTTCCTTTATTATGAGTACCTATTAAAATTTTTTGAATTTTTTTCATTTCTCTCTAGTAATCTAATTTTAAGGCCCTATATAGCAGTTATGGAAAAAGAGAACGATAATAAAATTGAAGAAAATCAAGATTTTCATAAAAATGAAGAAGTTGAAACAGTTAATAAAACCGAAGAAATTGCAGAACTGTCAATTGAAGATAAATTAAGCGAAGCTGAAGACAAAGTATTAAGAACTTTGGCTGAGACAGAAAATCAAAGGAGACGTTTTGAAAAAGAAACTAAAGAAGCTTTTGAATATGGAGGGTTTAACCTTGCAAGAGAAACACTGTCTGTGCTTGACAATCTACAAAGAGCTTATCAATCAATCAAAAATGATGAAAGCTATAAGGATAATAAAGATTTAAATAAATTTTTAGAAAATATAAAAATTATAGAAAAAGATTTAACCTCTATTTTTGAAAAAAATAATATTAAAAAAATAAATTGTTTAAAAGAAAAATTTGACCCTAACAACCATCAGGCAATGTTAGAAATCGAAGATGATAGCGCTAGCCCAGGGACAGTATTACAAGAAATTCAGCCTGGCTATTTTTATAAAGACAGACTGCTGAGACCCTCGTTTGTGGCTATAGCAAAAAAAAAAACAGAAAATGCTGATAAAAAAGAGGATAAAAAATAAAATTTATAGACTTGTAGAGAAATAAAAAACACCCATATAACTAACGAAGGATATATATAATGAGCAGAGTAATTGGAATAGATCTTGGAACAACTAATTCATGTGTGGCTATCATGGAGGGTTCACAAGCTAAAGTTTTAGAAAATTCTGAAGGTGCGAGAACAACTCCTTCTGTAGTTGCTTTTTTAGAAAATAATGAGAAATTAATAGGCCAATCCGCGAAAAGACAAGCAGTTACAAATGCGCAAGATACTATTTTTGCTGCAAAAAGATTAATAGGTAGAAGTTTTGAAGATGATTCAGTTAAAAAAGATATTAACAAAGTTCCTTACAAAATAGTTAAATCAGAAAAAGGAGAAGCTTGGGTTGAGGCAAAAGGAGAAAAATATTCTCCCGCTCAAATTTCTGCATTTGTCTTGCAAAAGATGAAAGAAACCGCTGAGAAATATTTAGGCCAAGAAGTAACTAAGGCAGTAATAACGGTTCCTGCTTATTTTAATGATGCTCAAAGACAGGCTACAAAAGATGCTGGAAAAATTGCTGGGTTAGAAGTTTTAAGAATAATTAATGAACCAACAGCAGCATCATTAGCTTATGGGCTAGATAAAAAAGGCGGCCAAAAAATAGCTGTATATGATTTAGGTGGAGGAACATTTGATGTTTCAATTCTAGAAATTGGAGATGGTGTTTTTGAAGTTAAATCTACTAATGGAGATACTTTTTTGGGTGGTGAAGATTTTGATGATGAGATCGTTACTTACTTAATCAATGAATTCAAAAAAGATAATGGAATTGATCTAAGAACAGACAAACTTGCATTACAAAGATTAAAAGAAGCTGCTGAAAAAGCTAAGATTGAATTGTCTTCTACGACGCAAACGGAAATCAATCTTCCTTTTATTACAGCAGATAAAAGCGGTCCAAAACACGTTAATCTAAAATTCACTAGAGCTAAGTTAGAAGCTTTGGTTGAAAAATTAATTGAGAAAACACTTATACCTTGTAAGACTGCATTAAAAGACTCTGGTTTTTCTGCTGCCGAAATAAATGAAGTGGTTATGGTTGGTGGTATGACTAGAATGCCTAAAGTTATTGAAACTGTTAAAAATTTCTTTGGAAAAGAGCCTAACAAAAGTGTTAATCCAGACGAAGTGGTTGCCATGGGCGCTGCTATACAAGCCGGTGTATTACAGGGTGATGTAAAAGATGTCTTGTTACTAGACGTAACTCCTCTATCATTAGGCATTGAGACTTTAGGTGGTGTATCAACAAAATTGATTGAAAAAAACACAACTATTCCAACTAAAAAAAGCCAAGTTTTTTCTACCGCTGAAGACAACCAGCCAGCTGTATCTATAAGAGTTTTACAGGGCGAAAGAGAAATGGCAAATGACAATAAAATGTTAGGAAATTTTGAACTTGTTGGAATTCCACCGGCTTCAAGAGGAACACCTCAAATTGAAGTGACATTTGATATTGATGCTAATGGGATTGTTAGTGTTTCTGCAAAAGATAAAGGAACTGGTAAAGAGCAAAAAATACAAATCCAAGCTTCAGGTGGCTTAACAGACGAAGAAATTCAAAAAATGGTTAAAGAAGCTGAGGCTAACAAAGAAGCAGATAAACAGAAAAGAGAAACTGTGGATGCAAGAAATCAAGCTGATAGTATTATTTTTTCAACTGAAAAAAGCTTAAAGGAACACGGTGATAAAATTTCTGAAGAAGAAAAGAAAGCCATAGAAACAGGTGTTTCAAATTTAAGAAATGCACTTAAGGGCACTGATACCGAAGAGATTAAGAAAAAAACTCAAGACCTAATTCAAGTTTCTATGAAACTAGGTGAGGCAGTTTATAAGAGTCAACAAAAAGATGCGCCCGGAAAACCAGAAGACCCAGATGAACCTGGAAGTAAAGAGTCTAAAAAAGATGACAAAGAAAATGTAGTTGATGCAGATTTTGAAGACGTAAAAGACGACAAAGAAAAAAGCGCCTAAGATACAATATAAAAGGGAGTAACTTTTTGTGGCTAAGAGAGACTACTACGATATCTTAGGAGTAAATAAATCTGCTTCTAAAGATGAAATTAAAAAGGCTTACCGTACTACAGCATTTAAATTCCATCCTGACAAAAACCCTGGAAATAAAGTAGCTGAGGAAAAATTTAAAGAAGCTAGTGAAGCTTATGGAATTTTATCAGATGATAAGAAAAAATCTAACTACGATCAATTCGGTCATGCAGCTTTTCAAGGTGGTGGAGGCCAAGGTTTTAGTGGTTTTGACACCTCGTCTTTTTCAGATATTTTTGAAGACATTTTTGGAGATTTTACCGGCGGTTCTTCGCGAGGAACAAGTAGAAGATCATCTGGTAGCAGAGGAAATGATTTAAGATATGATTTAAGTATTAGTCTCGAAGAAGCGTATAAGGGCTTAGAGAAAAAAATAAAGTATACAACCTACAAAAAATGTAATGACTGCAAAGGCAGCGGCGCTGAACCTGGGTCAAAACCAATTGTTTGTGACTATTGTGATGGCAAAGGAAAAATTAGATCTAATCAAGGTTTTTTTACAGTCCAGCAAACATGCCCACAGTGTGGTGGTAACGGAGAAACAATTAGTAAAGCTTGCTCAAATTGCCAGGGTAACGGAAAAGTTCAAAGTAATGAAAATGTTGCAGTTAAAATCCCTAAAGGTGTTGACGATGGAACAAGAATAAGAATATCTGGCAGAGGTGAAGCTGGTACAAAAAGTGCTGGTAACGGTGACTTATATCTATTCATTTCAATTCAAAACCATAGTCTCTTTAAAAGATCTGAAGAGAACTTATTTTTTGAATTGCCAATTACTTTTACAGACGCTGCCCTAGGAACAAATATAGAAGTTCCTTGCATTGATGGTAGTAAAGTAAAAGTTAAGATTCCAGAAGGAACTCAATACGGGAAACAATTAAGATTAAAAGACAAAGGAATGCCAATTTTACGAAGAAGTTCTTACGGAGATTTATATATTAGAATTATTCCTGAGATTCCTGTATCATTAAATAAAAGACAGAAAGAGCTTTTACAGGAGTTTAAAGAGTTAGAAAACACAAAGCTAAGTCCGACAATAAAAACTTTTATTGAAAAAACTAAAAAGTTTTGGAGGTCAAGTAAATGAAGAAAATTAATTTAGCGATTACTGGATGCATGGGAAGAATGGGTCAACAACTTATAGAATCCTCTAAAGAAAATAAAAATTTTAAGTTAGTTTCTTTAACAGAAAATAGATTAATTAATAAAAAAATTGCAGGTATTAAACCTGATTTAAATAACACAGAAGCATTTAAAAAAACAGACGTAATTATTGATTTTACTATTCCAAAATGTACTTTGGAAGTTTTAAAAGTCGCCTCAAAACTTAAAAAAAAAGTTGTGATCGGGACAACGGGTTTTACTATAAGAGAGGAAAATTTAATAAAAAAATTTTCAAAAAAAATTCCTATTTTGAAAGCAGGTAATATGAGCTTAGGCGTAAATCTTTTAATGTATCTGACTGAAATTGCATCTAAATCTCTTGGAAATAATTTTCTTAGTAAAATTTATGAAGTGCATCATAAGCACAAGATAGATTATCCATCAGGAACAGCACTGATGTTAGGTAGGGGAATAGCGGATGGTAAAAATAAAAAATTTTATAATTTAATAGGTAAAAAATTTCTGAATAAGAAATCGTTTCCCTACTCAAATAAAATCAACTTTAACTCAATACGTAAAAGTGACGTGATTGGAGAACATGAGGTTAGGTTTTTCAGTGGAAAAGAAATTATAAGATTAAACCACAAATCATTTGATAGAGCCCTATACTCAGAAGGTGCTTTGACTGCTGCTAAATGGCTGATGACAAAAAAAGCTGGCCTATATTCAATGCGTGATCTTCTGAATTTTACGTGAATAATAAAAAAAAGGCTAAAATTATTTCAAGGATACTTAATAAAACCTATCCCAAAGTTCCTATCCCTCTAAATTATAAAAGCACCTTCACTTTATTAATTTCTGTTTTACTCTCAGCGCAATGCACAGACGTAAATGTGAACAATGTTACAAAAAAAATTTATCCAAAATATAATCAACCAAAACATTTTTTAAAATTAGGTAGAAAGAAAATAGAAAAATTAATAAATAAAATTGGTATTTTTAGAGTGAAGGCAAAAAGTATTTATTATCTTTCAAAAATTTTAATAGAAAAACATAAAGGTAGAGTACCTAGATCATTTGAAGAATTAGAAAAACTCCCCGGGGTTGGGCACAAAACTGCAAGTGTGGTTATGTCTCAAGGATTTGGGTTTCCTGCATTTCCTGTCGATACACATATTCATAGATTGGCACAAAGATGGGGCTTAACTAATGGAAAAAATGTTGTCCAGACAGAAAAAGACTTAAAAAATAATTTTCCAGAGAAATATTGGAATAAACTACACTTACAAATTATTTGGTATGGAAGAGAATATTGTAAAGCTAGGGAGTGTTACGGAATAACTTGTAAAATTTGTAAAAGTTGTTATCCAAATAGAAAAAAACCAATAAAAATCAAAAAAGCTTAAATGAAAATAACTGGGATAGGTAACGCAATCGTTGACGTAATTTGTAAAGTGGATGATGAATTTCTTGTGAAAAATAATCTAGCAAAGAGCAATATGAAATTAATAGATGAAGCAGAGTTTAAAAAATTACTAGGTAATCTTAAAATTGAAGAAACCGTCTCAGGTGGGTCTGTGGCTAATTCTATCGTTGGACTGTCTCAACTTGGGAATAAAGTTGGCTTTATTGGAAAAGTGAGCGATGACGACCTTGGAAAGAAATATGAAGAGGGCTTAAAAAAAGAAAAAGTTGAATATTTTTACAATAAGAAAAAAGAAACTTTGCCTACAGGTACATGTCTTATACTTATTACCCCTGATTCAGAAAGAACAATGTGTACATTTCTAGGTACGGCAGGAAAAATAAATAAAACAGATATTAATATTAAAGCTATTAAAAATAGTGAGATAACTTTTCTCGAAGGATATTTGTGGGACGAAGGACAGCCCAAAGAGGCGTTCGATGAAGCTATTAATTATTCTAATAAAAAAGCAATGTCATTATCAGATAAATTTTGTGTAGAGCGTCACAAGAAAAGTTTTTTAGAATTAGTTCAAACTAAACTAGATATTATTTTTGCTAATGAACAAGAAATATTAGAACTAATTGATGCTAAATCTTTTGATGAAGTTGTTGCTTTTGGAAAAAAATTAAATAAAACTTTAATTATAACAAGATCAGATAAAGGCAGCATAGTAATTAATCAAAAAGAAATCGTAGAATGCGAAAGCCAAATAAACTTAAAAATTATAGATCTAACTGGAGCTGGAGATTTATTTGCTGCCGGCTTTCTACATGGATATATTAATAAATTATCACTTAAAGAAAGTTTAAATAAAGGTACGGAAATGGCATCTTTAGTTATCCAGAGAATTGGAGCAAGACTCAGTTAGTTTTTTTTCTTTTAAAGCTACCTTTACCTTTTTTTGGCTTAACAATTCGCTTTCTATATTTTTTTGAAAATAAATCTATTGCAATTTTATTTCTTTTTTTCAAATCGAATAGCCTAATTTTGAATTTGCTATAAAGTTCTCATCTGAAAATTTATTTAGTATCTTTTTTCTAAGTCGATAAATATGCGTTTCTACAGTGTGCGTGTCGGCATCATCTGCATATTTCCATATTTTTTTTAAAATAACATTTTTTGATAATGGTTTTTGTTCTGTAAATAATAATTCTATTAACTGAACCTCTCTTTCGGTCAGCACAATAAAAAATTTATCGTTCTTAAGTTTTTTTTCATTTTTGTCTAGTATATATTTTTTTATGAGAATTGAAGAATTTTTACTAAATTTATATCTGGTGATTAAAATAAGAATTTTATTTTTAAGCTCAAAAAAACTGGCTGGTAAATAAATTTTATCGGTGTATTTACATTTTGGTGATAAATCTGAATTCTCTAATAACAAAACAGGCATATTCAATATTTTATTAATATTTGATAAAGTTTCATCGTCTTCGCAGACCTTGTGTTCTACAATTACAGCGGATATGGGAGAAAGCAAAGTATCAAAAGGATTGGTATTATTGTTGTAAATAAATGAAAAACCTAAATCCTCTTTTATTTCATCTAATGTGTTGTTAAAGTTTTTGGTGCCAAAAATTAATAAATTAGTTTTCATTTTTCATGGATATAAAATTAAAAAATAAATTTTTATACTTCGATAAGTATAAACTAAGATGTTCACTAGGTAAAAGAGGAATCACGTCAAATAAAAAGGAGGGGGACGAAAAAACACCAAAAGGTAAATTTAGCTTAAAGTATGTCCTCTATAGGAAGGATAGAATTAAAAAACTAAAAACTAAGCTTCAAAAAAAAATAATAAGAAAAAAAATGGGCTGGTGCGATGACACAAAATCTAAATCATATAATAAATTAATTAAGTTTCCTTTTAAAGGAAATGCAGAAAAATTGTGGCTAAGAAGTAGAGTTTACGATGTTATTGTAGTTATAGATTGTAATATAAAACCAACGATTAAATATAAAGGAAGTGCAATATTTTTACATATAGCTCAAAAAAATTATACTTATACCAAGGGGTGCATAGCTATAAATAAAAAAGATATGTTATTTTTAATCAGTAAAATAAAAAATAAAACAAAACTGATAATACGCTAAATTCGATTTCCAAAAATATAAGATCCAATTCTCACATACGTTGATTCAAATTTTATGGCTTCCTTAAAGTCTCCAGACATGCCCATGCTCAATTCTTTTAAGCCAAGCGTTTTATTCAGTTGCATTAAGTTTTTAAAATACATACTTTCTTGACCATCGTTTGGTGGTATGGCCATTAACCCAATAATTTTAATTTTTAATTCATTTATACAATAATTATAGAAATCATCTAACTGGTCCAAGGCCATGCCACTTTTTTGTTTTTCGTTTCCAATATTGACCTGTATAAAATATTTTAATTTCTTTCCTGCATTAGTCTCATGTTTAGAAAGTAAGCCTGCAAGTTTAGGATTGTCTACAGAATGAATGTAATCAAATAAAAGAACTGCTTCCTTTGCTTTATTAGACTGAAGTTTACCAATCATATGCAAGTTTAAATCTGGATATTCTTTCTTTACAACCGCCCATTTTGCTTGTGCTTCTTGAACCTTGTTTTCTCCAAAATGGTTATGTCCATGTTCGACCAAAGGTTTAATCAAATTATACTCAAAGGTTTTAGTTACAGCCACAATCTTTACATTGCTATTATTAATAAGAGATTTTATATTTTCAAATCTTTTAATTATTGGGCTCATAATGTTTATTATAAAGAAGTATTATTATTTATATATAGAAAACACAAAAGATATAAATCTTAATAATGTAAAGAAAAATAAAAAAATTGTAATTATTTATAGAAATAAAGGTGCCAAAGCCGACATTGAAGAATTAATAAAATTCAATAAACAGTGTAAAAAGAAGGCATTTAAATTGTATATTGCTAACAATCTAAAATTAGCAAACAAATGTAAAGCACATGGAGTATACGTTTCTGCTTACAACAATAAAATCTATTTAAACAAAAAATTAGATTTGATTGGTTCAGCGCACAATTATTGCGAAATTAATAATAAAATAAAACAAGGATGCAAGACGATCATCTTATCGAGACTTTTTAAAACTTCTTACAATTATAAAAAGAGTTATTTTGGTATTGTTAAATTTAATTTAATTAAAAAAAACTATTCAATAAATATAGTTCCGTTAGGTGGCATTAATGCTTTTAATATACTTAAATTAAATTTAGTTAAATCCGATGGGTTTGCGTTATTATCTGAGGTAAAAAAAAAGCCGGCTATTACTAGCCGGCTTTTTTAATATAATTTAAACTACTAATTAAAACGCTACAGCAACACTTAGAGTTCTTGTGTTGTCTTTAGCATCTTTAACGTAACCAGCATCATCAGTTTGCGCGTCTTGTAAACCGATAGTCATTCCACCTACAACATAACCGATGTTGAATGCAGTTGTACTCTGATCGTTTTTAGTACCACCTTTATCCATATCGTGTCTATATGACTCATATCTGTTGTATGAAATAGATAATGCATCGTTTACAGCGTATACTATACCGTATGCGTCATCTTTGTAGAAAACGGCTTCTGTAGCTAAAGCTGTATCACCTAAGTTAACATATTTCTTTTGGTAACCTAGAGAAACTGGACCGAATGCGTATTTTAACGCAGCAGTGGCTTCAACAGCACCATCTGTATTTGCTAGAGTAGTATTTTCTCTTTCAGCATAACCAGTTGTTAAACCTAAACCAGCTAAGTTAGCTCCAATAATTGGTAACTCACCCATGTCAGTTGTAATTGTTACAACTTGCGCTGAACCAACTGAAGCCTGAGCTGTAGTTGTTTGGCCTGAAGCAGATTTGTCAGCATTTTTTACACCATCAACTTTTGGGTAGTGTTTAAAATTAACAGCACCTAATACAGGTAAATCAAATTTAAATCCGATACCCATGCTACTTGCAGTTGAAGCACCTAGGTCTGTTCCGTAAGAACCTGAACCAGCACCATTTGCTTCTTCAAATGCGCTTGGAGTAATATCATCAACAGCGTCTAGTGGATCATGATCTGAACCAACGTAAACTGTTGCTAATCCCATTACGTTTCCGAAAGAAATTTGAGAGTTACCGAATGCTAGAGCATCACTTGTGTCTTGCATTACAGAAACAGTCATACCGTTATCTAACTCAGTTGAACCAGAGAATTTTAATTCTTTATCCATACCAAGTGGGTTACCAGTTGTACTGTTAGCCCCTTCTCTTTCAGATTGGTAAGTAGCTTGCATATTTCCTGTTACAGTCATTTCACCAGCTTGTGCTGCGACTGCAAATAGAAATGAAAGTGCTACTAATATTTTAGTTATTTTCATTTGTTTTCCTTTGTTTGTTAATGTTTAATTAATTAAACTTAGTGAATTTATACTCTCTAGTTTGAATTTTACCCCTCATTTGTTAGCTTTCTATGTTTTTTTTCAATTAATGTGGTATTAATGCAACATAAACTCTACTTGAATTAATATTATTTGTTTTAGCTGTGAAAAGAAGCCATAAACGAGCATATATGTATTTTAAAAAAAAAATTTCCTATTCTTTTAACTCTCTAAATCTAGTTTTACTGATGTTTATATGTTCAATTTTTCTCAGTAATTGTTCGGTTCCAAAAATTCTTAAACCTTCAAAAGTTAATACTCGTGAAGAGCCTGTAAATGCCTTGGAAAGAGCAAGAAGGAATGTCGATGAAGGCAGGGGAGTATCGTTAAAAGGTGCTTTTGGCGGCGGATCCAGATCAACAAATTATGAATTTAGCACTTCTAATCCTATGTGGAGATCTTCCTTAGAAATTTTGGATTTTTTACCACTAACTACAGTTGACTATTCAGGGGGCATTATAATTACAGATTGGTATAATGATTCTGCTAGTGGCAAAGACTCAATAAAAATTACGGTTCGTTTTTTGTCAAATGAAATTAGATCAGATAGTATCAAAATAATCGTTCATAATAGAAAATGTGAATCCATCCAAAACTGTCAGATTAAAGAAACTAACTCAAAAATTAAAGAAGAGTTACAAAGATCTATTCTAACTAAAGCTATGCTTTTTGAGAAAGAGTCGAAAGAAAAAAAATAAATATTTTTTTAGATGGAACGACTAAACTTTCAATTAATTGAAAAAAAGTGGCAAACTTTTTTTGAAAACTCAAAACTTTATAGAACAAAGAAGAGCCCTAAGTTTTATTGTTTAGAAATGTTTCCTTATCCATCTGGAAAAATTCATATGGGTCACGTCAGAAATTATACTATTGGCGATGTAATCGCTCGCTTTAAATATCTCAATGGCTTCAATGTTTTACATCCTATGGGTTGGGATGCTTTTGGACTTCCAGCTGAAAATGCTGCAAGACAAAATCAGCTACACCCAAAAGAATGGACTGAAAAAAATATTTCTCAAATGAAAAAACAATTAAAATTACTAGGTTTATCAATTGATTGGGATCTGGAAATATCTACCTGTGATGAAGAATACTATAAACACCAGCAAGAGTTATTCATTGAATTTTTTAATAAAGGATTTGTCTCAAGAAAAGAAAATTATGTCAATTGGGACCCTGTAGAACAGACTGTTTTAGCAAATGAACAAGTTATTAACGGTAAAGGCTGGCGTTCAGGAGCTACGGTAGAGAGAAAAAAATTAGCCCAATGGGTTTTTAATATTACTAAATTTGCAGACGAACTTTTAAAAGATCTTGATCAATTAAAAGATTGGCCTGAAAAAGTAAAGTTAATGCAAAAAAATTGGATTGGTAAATCTGTAGGATGTGAAATAGATTTTAAAATTCTTTCAACTGAAGATAAAATAAAAATTTTTACTACAAGACCCGATACTATCTTTGGTGCCTCTTTTTTGGCAATTTCAATTGATCACCCAATTTGTCATCAATTTGAAAAAGATAATAAATTTAATAAATTTAGGGAGGAGTGTTTAAAGGTAGGCACTACAGAAGAGGCTTTGGCCGTCGCAGAAAAAAATGGTTACAACACTAATTTATATGCAAATCACCCTTTTATTAAAAATAAAAAAATTCCAATTTTTGTAGCAAATTTTGTCCTTATGGACTATGGAACGGGTGCTGTTTTTGGATGTCCAGCTCACGATCAGCGTGATTTAGATTTTGCTAAAAAATATAATTTAGAAATTATAGAAGTGGTTGCAGAACACAAAAATAAGCCAAAAAATTTTAAAGATATTAAAGAAGCTTATACGTCTGAGGGAACAATAGTTAATTCTGATTTTTTAAATGGTCTGAATATTGAAGCTGCTAAAAGCAAAGTTATTCAAATTATTGAAGAAGAAAATTTAGGCCAAAAGAAAATTTCATTTAGATTGAAAGATTGGGGTGTATCGAGACAAAGATACTGGGGTTGCCCAATACCAATGATTTACTTAGATGACGGGAGTGTGGTGCCTGTTGAGAAAAGTGAATTACCTATAAAGTTGCCTGTAGATGTAGATTTGAAAAAAAGTGGCAATCCACTTGCAAATCATCCATCATGGAAAAAAACTATCCATAAAAAAACTGGCAAACCAGCCACTAGAGAAACTGATACGCTTGATACGTTTGTAGACTCTTCGTGGTATTTTATGAGATTCTGTTCGCCTAAAAATAAAATAAAACCATTTGATACTGATGAGCTAAATTATTGGATGCCTGTGGACCAGTATATTGGAGGTGTTGAACATGCAATTTTGCACTTGCTTTATTCAAGGTTTTTTATGCGTGCCACCCAAAAAAGTAATGAAAAAATTAAAACTTCAGAACCTTTTAGAGGATTGTTTACGCAGGGGATGGTTTGTCATGAGACCTATAAAGATGAAACTGAGAAATGGCTAAGTCCTGAAGAAATAGAAAAAAATGATAAAGGGGAATTGATAAAAATCTCAGATAGAACTAAAGTTTTGATAGGTCCGTCTGAGTCAATGTCAAAATCAAAAAAAAATGTGATTGACCCTGAGAGTATGATTAAATCATACGGAGCTGATTCAATTAGATGGTTTATTTTATCTGATAGCCCTCCTGAGAAAGATGTTCAGTGGTCAAGCCAGGGAGTGAATGCGGCCTATAAATTTCTACAAAAACTTTACAACTTAAATCAAACAATTATTAATAGAAAAAGTACTACAAACGATAAAAATAAAGATAAAGAATTCGAGATGAAATTTAATAATTACATTTTAAAAATTACAGACTTAATTAACAATTTTCAATTTAATGTAGTCATCGCAAATGTATATGGTATTTACAATTTATTTAATATTTCCCTTAACGAAAAAGTAAGTGATGAATGCTTAAAAAACAATCTCTCAAAATTAATGAAAATTTTAATTCCTTTTGTTCCACATCTAGCACATGAATGTCTTGAACAGCTAGGTTCAGAAAAAAATGATGCCTGGCCGACAGCTGATAAAAAACTAAGTTTAAATCAAAAAATTAAAATAGCTATACAGATTAATGGAAAAACAAGAGAAATAATTGAGGTTATAAAAGATTTGGATGAAAAGAATGTTATAATTGAAAGTAGAAAAATTAAAAAAATTAATGATCAACTAGACAAGTCGGAAGTTCTAAGAACAATATTTGTAAAAAATAAAATAATTAACTATCTTACTAAATTGTCAAAATGAAGAACATTAAAATTACATCAATACTTATTTTTTTACTATTATCGTCATGCGGTTTTAAACCAATTAACCAAAAAAATAACAGTCTAATATACTTTAATGAGATTGTGATTTCTGGAGACAAAAGAATTAGTTATAGTTTAAAAAATAATATTTCACTAATATCTGACGAAACCTCAAAAAATAATTATAACGTTGATATAAAATTAACAAAACAAAGAAAAATTAAAATTAAAGAAATAAACGGCAAAGTCGCAAGGTATAATATAAATTTATCTGCTCTTCTGAAGTTGACAAATAATAAAAATAGAAAGGAAATTCAAAAAACATTTGATAGAAACGCAGATTATGATGTGGCCACGATCCACTCTAATACAATTAATAACGAAAATAATGCCACTAAAAATCTTACAAAACAAATTTCAACTGATATCATTAACTTTATAAATCTATCCATGAGGTATGAGTGATACTAAAAAGTTATATAGTTGAACAGAATGTTGAGGTTCTAAAGAACTATCAGGCCACTTTAATTTATGGCGAAAATATTGGAATTAAGGATGACATTAAGGAACAAATAATAAGATTAAATCAAAACTCTGAAATAATTACTTTTTTTGAAAGCAATATTCTCAATAGTAATATTTTATATGAAAATATTTTTAATCAGTCTCTTTTTAATGAAAAAAAGATAATTTTAATACATGGAGGAACAGATAAAATTATTAATCAAATTAATGACTTCTTAGAAAGTGAGAAAAAAGATGTGCAAATTTATATTTTTGCAGAAATCTTAGAAAAAAAATCCAAACTAAGATGTTTATTTGAAAAAAATAACAAACTAGCTATTTTTCCTTGTTATGAAGACAACGAGCGTACTCTAATTACTTACATCAATAAACAACTGGGAGATTTTAAAGGTCTCACAGGAGAAATAACAAATATAATAATTAATAATTCGAATATGAACAGAAGAATTATTAAAAATGAACTAATTAAAATAAAGAATTTTTTCATCCAAAAAGAAATTAAAAAAAAAGAAATTCTTGAAATTTTAAACGTTAAAAGTGATAGTGGCTTTGATGAGATTAGAGACAAGGCCTTAATAGGCGACAAAACTAAAATTAATAAATTATTATCTGAAACCGAAATACTAAATGATGATGCCTTTTTTTATTTGAATAATTTGAATTATAGAGTTTTACGTTTACATGAAATAGTCAAAATATCAGCCAGCAAAGGCAGTTATGAACAAGCGCTGGGAAGCTTGAGACCTCCAATTTTTTGGAAAGACAAACCTGTTATCCTTCAGCAGCTAAAAAAATGGAGTCTTAAAAAACTTGAAGAAATATTGATTAAAATTGGTGAAACTGAGATTCTAATGAAAAAAAATTCATACTTGAAAAGAGATATAATTGTTAAGGATCTGGTGATAAACCTTGCCAATAAAGCGGTTAATCCTTTTTAACTAACATTTTCGAAAGCATATCAAATTGATCAATATTTTTATATTCAATAATAACTTTTCCTGAACTATCTTTTCTATAAATAATTTTAGTTGTTAGGCCTATATTTTCCTCAATTCTTCTTTGTGCTAATAAGATATTTGGATCAGTATTCTTCTTCGGTGTGCTTTTATTTTTTTCTTTTTGTTTGTCATTTTTTACTAAATTTTCAATTGATCTCGAACTAAGTTTTTCTTTCAATATCTGATGCGCTAAAAGAATTGCATTATGTCTTCCAACTAAGGGCCTAACTTGACCGGCTGTTAATTTACCTTCATTAACAAGGTTTATAACTTCCTTAGGTAAATTTAAAAGTCTTAAAGTATTAACAATATGACTCCGACTTTTGCCCATAAATTCGGAAAGTTTTTCGTAATTATAATTAAATTGTTTTATTAAACGGTCATATCCTTTTGCTTCTTCTATAGAGTTTAGTTCTTCCCTTTGGATATTCTCTATAATTGCAAGTTCTAAAGATTGATTGTCATTAAGATTAAGTATAACGACTGGGACTTCGTGCAAGCCAGCTTTCTGGGCTGCTATCCATCTTCTTTCACCTGCTATAATTTCATACCCATCTTTTTTTCCTTTTCTGACAGCAATTGGCTGAATTAATCCATTTTTTTTAATAGATTGGGCTAATTCATCAATTTTTTTCTGATCAAAATAATTTCTAGGTTGAAACTGATTTCGCTCCAAATCGCCTATAGATACTAACAAGTAATCTTTATTGGAAGCTTGCGCTACAACTTTTTCATCAGCTTGATCACCAAATAGGGACATAAGTCCTCTTCCCAAACCTTTTTTATTTTTTTCCTCAATCATTTAAATTACACTCTTAATTGTTGATCCATAAATTCTTTTGCTAACTGCAAATAAGATTTACTGCCTAGACAGGCTCTATCATACACAATACAAGGAATTCCATGTGATGGTGCTTCAGATAAACGTACATTTCTTGGTATAACTGTCTTGTAAACTTTGTCTTTGAAATATTTTCTAGCCTCTTCGTCAACTTGATTTGATAATTTATTTCTTTTATCAAACATTGTTAAAAGAATTCCTCTAATATTTAAATCTGGGTTTAAATTAATTTTTATTCTTTCAATTGTTTTTACCAACTGAGAGATTCCTTCTAGTGCAAAAAATTCTGTTTGTAGTGGAACTAACAGCTCATCTGCAACCACTAAAGACATGACGGTTAAAAGACTCAACGAGGGTGGACAGTCTATAAATATATTTTCATACTGTGAGAATAAATTTTCGTTTTGGTCTAAAATTTCTTTTAACAAGAAAGCCCTCTTAGGATTGCTTGCAGTTTCTACTTCTAACCCCGATAAATTGACGTTTGAGCCAATTAAATCAAGGTTTTTTACGCAACTCTTTTGAATGCAATTATTTGGGTTTTCTTGACCTATAATAATTTTATAAATGTTTTTTTCTTTGTTATTGTTTGATATGCCAAGTCCTGTTGTGGCGTTACCCTGAGGGTCTAAATCTATAACTAAGATTTTTTTTCCGTGTTCTGCTAGAGCTGTTGCTAGGTTAACTACGGTAGTGGTTTTGCCTACTCCACCTTTTTGATTAATTACAGATATAATTCTTTTCATCTTTTATTGCTTTACATCAACTATTAAAATTTTAGAATCATTGTCAGTTATGCTTTTTTCTAGCTTATACATAAACTCAAGAGGTTGTTGAAGTTTATTAATCTCTTTTTCCGCATTTTTTCCTTTAAGAACAATTAGCTTGTGATTAACTAGCGCTATTTCACGTGAAATGCGCATTATTTCATTTAGTTGCTTAAAAGCCCTAGAAACTAAATATTCTGAACTTATTTCTCCATCTTGGTAACTGCCATGCACCTCACAATTAATATCTAAGGTATTTTTAATATTTTCAAGAAAATCGCACTTAATATTGGACTTTTCATACAATTTCACGTGAAATTTGGGATTCTTGTTAAATATTGCAATAATTATACCTGGAAAGCCCGCACCAGATCCCATATCACTCAATGACATGTTGTCTTCAAATTTGATATATTTAACTAGTTGAGCAGAGTCTAGAATATGTCTATTCCAAATGTCTGCTTCAGTGGATTTAGATATCAAGTTATATTTTTTATTGTACCTTAGCAGCTCATCATGAAATAATGTTAATTTGCTTAAATCATTCTTTGAGAATTCTAATTCATTTACGAGTAATGACTGGACCTCTTCTTTATTCATTAAGCAGATACTTTATATCTGCTTTTTTTGATAAATCCTAAAAGTATAATTGCAGCTGCAGGGGTAACACCGTCAATTCGTAGTGCTTGCCCTAATGTTGATGGTTTTACAGCTTTTAACTTGAATTTAATTTCAGTAGATAAACCGCTGAATAAATCATAATTAATGTCATTTGGAATAGTTATCGACTCATCTTTTTTAAAAGCTTCAATATCGTGACTCTGTCTTTTTAAATAGCCCTGATAGTGAGCATCTATTTGTACCTGTTCATCTATGTTTGGTTCGTATTGCGGTATATTTTGCCAAATATCTCTTAATTTAGATATGTTTACGCCTTTCAGTCCTAAAACCTCAATTCCATCTCTTTTAACTCCGTCCATAGATATTTTAACGGAATACTTAGCTGCAGCATTAGGAGTTATTAAATTAGATTTCAGTGCATCATAAATGGCAACTAATTTTTTTTGTTTGTCTAAAAAAGCATTCTCTCGATATTTTTTTACTAGGTTAATTTTTATTCCTAAAGGAGTTAATCTTTGGTCAGCATTATCTGCGCGCAAAGATAAGCGATACTCGGCTCTAGAAGTAAACATGCGATAAGGCTCGGAGACACCTTTTGTTATAAGATCATCGATCATTACTCCAATATATGATTCAGACCTATCGAGAATAAATTGTTTTTTATTTTTTATTTTAAGAGCAGCATTGACACCTGCAATTAAACCTTGGGCAGCTGCTTCCTCATATCCTGTGGTACCATTGATCTGACCGGCTAAAAATAAAGAATTGATTTTTTTTGTTTCCAGACTTGCTTTAAGCTCTCTTGGGTCCACATAATCGTACTCAATTGCATAACCTGCTCTAATCATTCTTACTTGTTCTAAACCCTTGATTTTAGTAAGTAATTTAAGCTGTACGTCTTCTGGTAATGATGTAGAAATCCCATTTGGGTAAACAGTACTGTCCTTTAATCCTTCCGGTTCTAGGAATATTTGGTGATGTCTCTTCTCTTTAAACTTGACTACTTTATCCTCTATAGATGGGCAGTATCTCGGTCCGACACCTTTGATGTTACCAGAATACATGGCACTTAGGTGTATGTTGTCATTTATAATTTTATGAACTTCATTGTTTGTATGCGTCACACCACATGCAATTTGTTTGTTGACTAACTTGCTTGTTAAGAAAGAAAAAAAATAAGGATCTTCGTCAGCTGCTTGCATTTCAATGTCATCGTAATTTATTGTCGTTCCATCTAAACGTGGTGGCGTTCCTGTTTTAAGTCTACCAAGTTTAATATTATATTTTGATAGTTGTTCGCTCAAACCTGTCGAAGGCTTTTCATCGTATCTACCTGCTGGGATTTGAGTTTGACCAATATGTATTAACCCATTTAAAAAAGTACCTGTAGTTAAAATTAATTGCTTACAAAATATTTGACTACCACTTTCACAAATAAATCCAACAACCGTGTCTTTGTTAAACTTAAATTTAACTACTGGATCGGCGATCACAGTTAAGTTCGGATAGTTAAGTAATGTTTTTTGCATAAACTCTTTGTAAAGAGCTCTGTCTGATTGTGTTCTTGGACCTCTCACGGCTGGGCCCCTACTCCTGTTCAATAACCTGAACTGAATACCTGATTTATCTGTTACATCACCCATTACACCATCGAGAGCATCTATTTCTCTTACTAGATGTCCCTTTCCAAGTCCGCCTATCGCTGGATTACATGACATCTCGCCAATAGTCTCGATTTTATGTGTAAAAAGTGCAGTATTTACGCCCATTCTGGCGGATGCAGCTGCTGCCTCACAACCAGCATGCCCGCCTCCTATAACTACCACATCATAACTCACATCTTTCATGAGCTAAATGTATCCTTCTAATACTAATTTACAAGATTTAATTTTATTTATTTGCCGATACAAAAATCCTTAAAAATAGAACCAAGAATTTCTTCGACATCTACTTTTCCTACTATACTACCGAGATGCCTTGTTGCTAACCTAAGATCTTCTGCAGCCATCTCTATGTCTTTTTTTTGATCTTTTTTTAGAAAATTATCTATTTCCTTTAAACATATATTCAATTTTACCCTGTGTCTTTCTCGTGTGACTAAAATATTTTTAGACAGAATAAATTTTAAACTCAATTCTTTTTTTATTCTAGTTATTAGTTGATCAATATTTTTATTTTTTTTAACAGATATTAATATTCCCTTTTTAAAATTGTGTTCTTGATTACTGGCTAGATCAGACTTATTTAAAACAATAATGCTATTTTCATTAATTAATCTTTGTATTCTTTTATCTAAATTTTTGGAGGAATTATCTATAACTATCAAATTTAAATCGGCTTCATGAGATTTATTAAGCGCTAAGGAAATTCCTTTTTTTTCAACTTCATTTTTAGCCTCTCTTATACCGGCAGTATCGGCCAATATTACTGGGTATCCATCAATATTGAGGTAAACTTCAATAATGTCTCTTGTTGTGCCTTCTTCTTCAGAAACAATTGCTACCTCTCTTTTAGAAAGTAAATTTAATAATGATGATTTACCTGCGTTTACTTCGCCTATAATAGCTACTTTAAAACCTTCCCTAATTTTTTCTCCAACTTTATTATCATTAAGAATTTTTTGTATGTCAGAATGAACTTCTTTAATTGATTTTTGAACTTCTTTTAAAACGCTGTCTGGTAAATCATCTTCTGCAAAATCTATTTGAGCTTCTATGTAAGCCAAAGATTTGACAAGTTTTTCCCTCAAATTATTATAATAATTGGATGCGCTTCCCTGCACTAATTTGACGGCTTGTTGTCTTTGCAATTCTGTTTCTGAATGTATTAAATCACCAATGCTTTCAGCTTCTAAAAGGTCAATTTTATTGTTTTGAAAGGCAATCTTAGTAAATTCTCCGGGTTCAGCTAACCTACAATTAGGCTGTTCCGAAAGAGCTTTTAAAAAACAAGTAATGACAGCATTGCTACCATGAATATGAAATTCAGCTAAATCATCGCCTGTATAACTATTAGGGGCAGGGAACAGCAGTAATAAACCTTCGTCGATTAGACTATCATCTCTTGGATTATAGAACTTACAAAAATTGAATGTTTTGACGTTTAGGACTTTTTTTTTAGAAAAAATTTCAGCAATACTTAATGTGTCTTTACCAGAGATTCTAATTATTGCTATACCCGAAGGACCACGACCAGAAGATAAAGCGTATATATTCATTTTAAAAAGTTTTTAAATAATCTATATTTTTATATGTTTCAAATTAACTGGAAATTAAAAGCATTACTATACAAAATTTTTGATGCCTTAAAGCTTAAAGGGACTTTCTACTTGATTCAAAAATATATTACTAAAAGATCAAAGGTTAAAATAAATAAAATTGATAAATCTTGGCACTTTCATTCCGAAAATATTAAAAAAAAAAAAATTGGCAAAATTTTAGAGATAGGTGCTGGAAAGTCTTTAGCACAAAATATTTATATTTCTTATAATTTTAATAATTCAATAAAACAGACAGTAATAGATATTAATGAAATGTTGGATTTTAAATTATTTAATGAAGCAAGTAAGCAAGTGTCCAACCTATTAAATCTTAAAAACAAAGGTCTTGTTGAGAATTTAGAGCAATTAAAACAATTATATAACATTGATTATAAGGCCCCAATGAAAGTCGAAGAACTGGAAGAAAACAAATACGATATGTGCATTTCAACTACTGCTCTTGAACATTTTTCTGTTTTAGATTTGAAAAACTACTTAAAACAATTGAAAAAAATTCTTTCAGGAAAAACACTTATATCGTCTGCTATTGATTACAGCGATCACTATAGCCATACTGATAGTAGTATATCGCCTTTAAACTATTTGAAATTTACTGAATTAGAATGGAAAAAGTATAATAATTCTTATCTCTTTCAAAATAGATTGCGTCATCAAGATTATAAAAAAGTTTTTTCAGAAATGGATTTTGAAATTCTGGAAGTAGAGAAGGGCCCATTCTTAGAAAAGCCTAACTTTATTTCTAAAGATTTCGACTATACTGATGAAGAAACATTTGTTGGTTGGGCTTTTTTCTTAATTAAAACTAAAGAATTTAGCTAGTTTTATTCATTGATTCAAAAAAATCTGCGTTATTTTTTGTATTTTTAAGTTTAGAAATTAAAAAATCTATTCCGTCCATAGTGCCCATTGGGCTAATGATCCTTCTTAGGACATTCATCTTGGAAAGGTCGTCTTTGTGGAACAGAAGTTCTTCTCTTCTAGTGCCAGATCTTGTGATATCTAAAGCAGGATAGATACGTTTATCAGCAACTTTACGATCAAGTATCAATTCGCAGTTACCGGTTCCTTTAAATTCTTCAAAAATAACCTCGTCCATTCTAGAACCTGTATCAATCAGTGCGGTTGATATAATAGTTAGAGAACCGCCTTCTTCTATATTTCTAGCTGCACCAAAAAATCTTTTTGGTCTTTGTAATGCATTGGCGTCAACACCTCCGGTTAAAACTTTTCCAGAGCTTGGTATAACAGCATTATATGCTCTTCCTAGTCTTGTAATGGAGTCTAACAAAATAACGACATCTTTTTTATGCTCAACTAACCTTTTTGCTTTTTCAATAACCATTTCTGCAACGGCAACGTGGCGAGAAGCTGGTTCATCAAAAGTTGAACTAACAACCTCACCTTTAACCGATCTTTGCATATCTGTAACTTCTTCTGGTCTTTCATCAATTAACAAAACCATTAGATAACATTCTGGATGATTGGTTGTGATAGATTGAGCAATATTTTGTAAAATTATAGTTTTTCCAGCCCGAGGAGGAGATACGATCAAGGCTCTTTGTCCTTTTCCAATTGGGCTAACAAGATCAATTAGTCTTGCGGTATTGTCTGGTTTTTTTTCAATTTTCTCTGCCTCTATTTCTAAAGTTATTCTTTCGTTAGGGTAGAGCGGCGTTAAATTATCAAAAGCAATTTTATTTCTACCTTTTTCCGGTTCTTCAAAATTAATTTTATTTACCTGAAGTAAAGCAAAATATCTTTCCGCATCTTTGGGAGATCTTATTTCGCCCTCAACTGTATCTCCGGTTCTTAAACCAAACCTTCTAATTTGGCTTGGGCTAACGTAAATATCATCTGGTCCTGGAAGATAGTTTGATTCCATTGCTCTTAAAAAACCGAAACCATCTGGTAAAAGTTCTAAAACTCCTTGTCCCGTGATTTGTTCGTTTTTTTCTGCAAGCTTTTTTAATATTGCAAAAAGAATTTCTTGTTTTCTTAGTGTGCTCGGATTCTCAATACCAAGTTTTTCAGCTTGCGCAATAAGCTCTGCAGGATTTTGTTTTTTTAATTCTTGGAGATTCATTTGATTGTTTAGTTGGTGAGGTAAGTGTGGTTAAATATAAGTCTTTTTAGTAAAATTTCAAGTCCTATATTGGTTTAAACACAACAATGAATATAATGCCTATTAAAAGCAAAGTGGGTACTTCGTTGATTATTCTAAAAAATTTAGGGGTATATTTACTGTTATTCTCGGCAAAAACTTTAAGACAATGAAACAAAAAGAAATGGTAGCTAGTAAGTAACAACACCATGCCTAATTTGAGCTGAAACCAAAGTTGGCCGAAACTTTCAACCCCGATAGAATGAATTAAAAGGATCCCAAAAAACCAAGATAAAATCATTGCAGGGTTCATGATATAAAAAAAAAGCCTCTTTTCCATCAACTTAAAAGTTTCTTTCTTACTCTCATTATTAATGGTCTCAGCATGATAAACGAACAATCTAGGCAGATAAAGAAGGCCGGCCATCCAAGAGATAACAGAAATTAAATGTAAAGATTTAAATAAAAGATAATAATTCATTTATTAAATATTTTGTTGCCTTGGACATTTTTTATATTTTTCAGGACACTTTATTGAAGATGTAAATCGACTACCATTACTTGCTTCAATAATACTAGTTTTTAATGAATTTATAAAATCCAGATTCGCAGTAACCGCTGGAACTCGCAAGTAATCTTTGGATCCATTTTCGTTGGCTAATTTTTTATATTCAATATCTAGCTCTACCAAGGTTTCTGAGTGTTCTGAAACAAAAGCCACAGGAACAACTATTATAATTTTATTTTTTTGGGCCTCCTCTTTGATAACCGTATCTGTTGATGGACCAATCCATTTCAGCGGGCCAACACGGCTTTGATAACTCAAAATGTAGTTTAAGTTTTCTATTGATAATTTTTCAACCAATTTATTAACCGTACTTTCAACCTGCCACTGGTAAGGATCGCCTTGTTTAATTTTATTTTCTGGTAAACCGTGCGCTGAAAAAACTAAAGTTGTCTCTGATAAATTGTTAATATTAATTTTTTCCCTAATAAGTCTAGCATAAGACATTATAAAATCTTTTTCGGTGGGATAACAACAAATAATTTTGGTCTCGGTCTTTAGTTTTTCTTTTTTGCAAATAGCAAGCCACTCTTTAATGGACGAGCCTGAGGTTGCGTTTGAATACTGAGGATATAGCGGCAGTAAAATAATTTGATCGGGGTTGAAGTCTTTCACTTTTTTAATTACATCTTCTGCCCTTGGGTGCCAACAACGCATTACTATAAAACACTTGTAATTGTCATTTTCTTTTTCTAAGCTTTTTTCTATAGCTTTTGCTTGGGTTTCTGTTTCTTTTAAAATCGGTGATCTGCCCCCCATTTCTTTGTAAATTGCTTTCGCGATAGGGGCCCTACGTTTTGAAATAAGTTTTGCCAGTGGGTATCTGAATATTCCTGGTAAACTAATAATGGCAGGATCATTAAATAAATTAAATAAAAAGGGCTCTACGGCTTCGAGACTGTCTGGTCCGCCTAGGTTAAATAATATGATAGCTTTTTTCATTTAAAATTATTAACTCTTTCTATAACTTTTTGTAAGATATCTGGATTGGTCTCTGGCAACAAGCCGTGTCCTAAATTAAAAATATAAGGGTGATCTTTAAAAATATTTAAATATCTATCAACCTCTCTAAAAATCTCATCTTCTCCCTTAAGTAGAGTCTTTGGATTCATGCCGCCTTGTAAGCAGTATTTCTTTAAATTTTCTTTGGCCCACACTGGATCAATCTCATAGTCTAAATTTAAACAATCAGGATCAACTATCTCAGCAAATTTTATGTAATTATTTTTAATGCCTTTTGGAAAGCAAATAACTGGGATTTTTTTTTTTTTACAGAAATCTACAATCTTTTTATTAGGCCCATAACAGTAATTAAAAAGATTCTCTTCTGGTATGAGACCGGCCCAAGAATCAAAAACCTGCACAACGTCAGCTCCTGCCTGTATTTGTTTGATAATATGTGCGCATGAATAGCTAATAATTTTTTCTAAAACTATTTTTATTTCCGATTCACACTTTTTGAGTTTGCTTAGGTTTATTTGATCTTTGCCTGCTTTTAAGCCAAACATATAAACTATAAGAGTCCAAGGTGCTCCTACAAATGAAATTAACGATTTTTTTTTATCTAAATTTTTTCTAGTAATTTTTATAGATTCATAAACTGGATTTAATTTTTGAATAAAAAAATTTTTTTTGTTTTTTAAAAAAAAATTTAAATCAAAAGGTGATAAATTAGGACCCATATTTTTTTCAAACGTAATTTTTTGACCTAAAGCATAGGGTATCATTAAAATGTCAGAGAATATAATTGCCGCATCAAGATCGAATCTTTTTAGTGGCTGTAAGGTAATATCCGAACTTAAATTACTATTTAAACACAATTTAATAAAATCTTTATTTTTTAGTCTAATCTCTCTAAATTCAGGAAGGTAACGACCTGCTTGTCTCATAAACCAAACTGGAACACAAGACGGATCTTTATTTAATATACAGTTTGTTAATTTAGTCATTAATATAAATATATATTTAAAAGTATATTATTTGATATAGGTCATGTTGGTTGGTGAAATAACTACTTATACATAGTTTTGAACAGATTATTTAACAATATAATTAAAAAAAACCTTTATTAATTTATAAAATTAAAAATTATCAATACCTTAATAAAACTTATTATTAATTATAAACAATGAAGAAAATGTTAAGAAGTTGTTAGTTATTGTTTAAGCTTTTTTGTTTTATAAATCTTAAATGTATAACCTTAAGTTATAAATAAATTATTAACAAAGTTACGTATGAGACAAAAACACCAAATTTACCTTATTTCAGATTCAACAGGAGAAACACTAGATAGAATATTTCTTGCTATACAATCTCAATTTTCTAACTTTAGTTACGAGAAAAAAGAATTTGTTTTTATTAGAACCGAACAGCAAATAAATAAAATTATTGAGGAATGTAGAAAAAAAAAAAAAATTATTATTTTGTATACGATTGTCGAGATAAAATTAGCAAAGTATTTATCTCAAACTTGTGAAAATCAAAAAATATCTTGTTTTGGAATTTTAGGAAACTTGATATTAAACTTTTCCAAACTGCTCAATCAAAAAGCCTCTCATACACCAAGTGCTCAACACGTGTTAGACGAAGATTATTATAAAAGAATAGAGGCTATACAATTTGCAATGTCGCACGATGATGGCATGAAAACAGAGGACATTAAAAAAGCAGATGTTGTTTTGTTAGGAGTTAGTCGGACCAGCAAAACCCCGACGTCTATTTACCTCGCTAATCGGGGTTATAAAACTTTGAATATACCGCTCGTTAATAATCAAGAAGTACCAAATATCTTAAAAGACAAGCGCAATAAATTTTGTGTTATTGGTTTAGTGGTTGAGGCCTCAAGGTTATCTGATATTCGAACCAACCGGCTTGAAATTATGAAAGAGACTAACATTCCAAATTATTCAGATCTAGAATTTGTCCAAAAAGAAGTGGAAGATTCGAAAAATTTATTTAAAAAATATAAATGGCCAATTATTGATGTAACAAGAAAATCAGTTGAAGAAACTGCTGCTTCTGTAATAAGAATTTATGAAATAAAAAAAAGTCAAAAAAAATGAAAATAATTCTAGCATCAAAAAGTGAAGTAAGAAAAAAAATTTTAGAGAAAAATAATTTTAGTTGTTTTGTCGTTCCATCAAACGTAGATGAAGATCAAGTTAAAGATTCATTGCTGGCTGTTGGTGCAAGTCCAATGTTAGTCTCTAAAAATTTAGCAGAATTAAAATCTACAAAAGTAAGCGTTAAATATCCCAATCAAATAGTCTTAGGAGCGGACAGTGTTATAAGTCTAAATAATAAATTAATTAACAAACCCAAATCAAGAAAAGAAGCTTTTAAAATTTTAAAAGAATTGAATGGATCTGTCCATTTTTTAATAACTTCAGTTTGTATTTCTAAAAACGGTGCAATGATCTGGAACTTTACAGATCAATCTGAATTAAAGATGAAAAAGCTCTCTGATGAAGAATTAGCTTCTTATCTAGAAAAAGTTAGCACAGAAATACTATTAGCTTACGGCGTCTATCAAATAGAATCTGGTGGGCTAGAACTCTTTGAGACAGTCAAAGGAGATAGAGATTCCATCATGGGGCTGCCCATTAAGCAGATAATCGACTATATTGAATCGAGCACATGATAGAAAAACAATATGGTATTATAGGTAAGCCACTTACTCATTCTCTTTCTCCTGTGCTTCATAACTATTGGTTTAAAAAAAATAACATAAAAGCTGGTTATTCTTTAATAGAGATTGAGAACAAACAAATCAAAGATGTTATTAATAAAATTCGGACAAAAAGGTTGTGTGGAATAAATGTAACCGTTCCTTACAAACAAGAGATAATTCCTTATCTAGATTTAATTATAAACGAAGCAAGCGAAACTTCTTCTGTAAATACTATTTACCTTAACAATGAAAATAAAATTGTTGGAGAAAATACAGATGTGTATGGTTTTGAAAAGTCCTTTATAGACAAGTTAGACAATAAAAATCTAACAGATAAATTTTTTTTAATTTTAGGTGCTGGCGGAGTAACTCCATCGTTAATTTACGCACTAAAGAAAAAAAAAATTAGAAAAATATCAATTAGTAACAGGACATTACAAAAAGCTGAGGATATAAAAAAAAAATTTCCATTTATTGAAATTATTCCTTGGGAAAAAATTAATAAAAAATCTGAAGATGCAGATATTATTATTAATGCTACATCATTGGGCATGAAAAACAGCTCTGACTTTGAAAGATTAATTGAAAATTTTAAACCTAGTCTAGTTTATTATGATGTAATTTATAATCCATTAGAAACAAAAATGCTAAAAAATTTTAAAGAAAACAAAATTAAAGTTTTTAATGGACTGGAGATGTTTCTAATTCAAGGGCAAAAATCATTTTCTCTGTGGAATAAAATTACCCCAACTATAGACGAGGAAGTAAAAAAATTAATAACATCTAATTTGAAATAATAATGAGAATTATAGGAATCACGGGGTCCATAGCATCAGGCAAAACAACAGCTGCCAATTTGATGGCAGGTAAGAAATATCCACTTTTTAGTGCAGACGGAGTTGTTTCAAATCTTTACAGGAAAAACTTTTTTATTAAATCTATAGTTAAAACATTTAAGCTTAACAATAACAAAAAAATAAAAGAACAAGTTAAAATAGCTTTAAAAAAAAATAGAAAAAATCTTTACAAGCTTGAGGCAATTATTCACCCCCTAGTAAGAAAAGAAATGAAAACCTTTTTAAAGAAAAAAAGCAAATTTTTATTTTTAGAAATTCCCTTGTTGATAGAGAGTAAATTAAAAAAGTATTTTGATATAGTAGTTTTTGTAGATGCAAAAAAAAAAATTAGATTAAAAAGATACTCAAAAAGAAATGGTAACAAAAAAACTTTTAAAATCTTGGATAGTAGACAGTTATCACCTGCCGTTAAAAAAAAGATATGTGATTATACAATTAATAATAATAATTCCTTAGTAATTTTAAGAAAAAATGTTAAAGATTTTATAAATAAATATGAATGAAGTATTTCTAGACACCGAAACAACAGGCCTCTCAGTACACGACAGACATAGAATAGTAGAAATAGCCTGTATAGAGACAAGTGACTTGCTTTCAACAAAAAGAATCTTTCATAAAATAATAAACCCTCAAAGAAACGTGCCCGAAGAAGCTTTTAGGGTTCATGGATTTTCAACAGAATTTTTAAAGGATAAAGAAACTTTTGAAAGTGTGGCTGATGAGTTTTTAGAATTTATTGAAGGTAAAAAAATTATAATTCACAACGCTTCATTTGATCTTAGTTTTTTAAATCATGAACTAAAACTAATTCGAAAAAATGAAATTAAAAAAGATAATATTGTTGACAGTCTTGAGGTGGCAAGAAATAAATTTCCCGGTACTTCTAATTCTCTCGACGCTTTATGTAGAAGATTTAATATAGATTTGTCTAGAAGAGTAAAACACAACGCACTGTTAGACTGCGAATTATTGCGTGAAGTTTATATTAACTTATTAGATGCTAAAGAGCTAAAGCTAATTTTCTCTAACGATAATTTAGACAGAGGTTTAAAAAATAGAAATGATATAAAAAAAGATTATTGCAAAATAGTTATTAAACCAACAGAGGAAGAGTTAAAATTGCATAAGGAATTTTTAAAAAAAGAATTGAAGAAAAATTATTATTGAACAGTTTTTTTTAAATAAAGTTTTTTAAAGTCGATGCTGTCTTCAATTTTAATTTTATTAAAACCAGACTTCTCAAACAATAAAACAAATAAAGCTCTTATTTCTGGATAAATTTCATTAGGAACCTTAATTAAAATAATCTCTTCCAGCACTTTTTTGTCTGTTAATTCATTATTTATTTCAATAATAGTAGCAAAAACAATTTTTGTATTAATTTTTTCAAAATCATTGTTATTAGGATTTAACACTAGAGTTGTTTCTACTTCTATAATTTTTTCTTTAAATTGCTTACTTTTAATATCAATATTAATTTTGTAATTAGAAATATTTTTTTCTAATAAAAAAAAAGTTTTCGGGTTAGGTATTTCAAATTTCAAGTCTTTGATATACTTGGCTAAAATTTTATAATTCATCTTTATCTTTTTTTTCCTCAATAATTTCAGCGTCTATTATTTCTTCATCGTATTTATTATTGTTTTTATATTTATTTCCAAGCCATAGTTTTATAATTACCTTTCTCGTTAATGGAAAAAGTAATAAGAAACCGATAGTGTCAGAAACAAAACCGGGTGTAATTAGAAGCACAGCTGCTATTGCTATCGATGCTCCTGAGATCAGCTCATAAAAAGGAAGTTTATTTTGGTACAAATTAATCATACCAGATCTGATTGTACTTAAACCTTCTGTTCTCGCATAATACATTCCAACTATTGCGGTAAAAAAAATTAGTAAAATTGTATTTAAAATGCCTACTACTTTTCCAATTTTGATCATTAGTGCAATTTCTAAAATTGGAAAACCAATAATTATCAATAAAAGTGAGTTCATTTGTCTATTACAAAATTATATTATTAATGTATATTTATCAAACTATGAGTAGCAATTTTGGATTTATAGACATTATTTTATTAGCAATGATTGCCGGATTTATCATTCTTCGCCTTAGAAATATTCTGGGCAGAAAAACTGGTCACGAAGGAAAAGTTGCGAGCGTTTTTGATGAAAAAAAATTTGCGGAATTTAAGGCTGAATTAAAAACCAAACCAGTCGTAAAAGACACTCTAGAGGACGATGAAAAAGAGCAATTTCTTAAAGGAGCTGAAATCGCATACGAGAGTATTTTAACTTCTTTTGCAAAAGGTGAGAAAGCAAAACTTAAAAAGCTTCTGACCAAGGATATTTTTGTTAACTTCGAACAAGCAATAGATCACAGAATCAAAGAAAGCATTAAATCAGAGCTCACTTTTATTGGCGTTAAAGAGTCGAACGTTGAAAAGTTTGAAAAAATTAAAAGTGATCTTGTTGCTACGGTAAAAATCGTCTGTGAGATCATATCAGTTAAAAAAGATAAAGATGACAATGTTATCGAAGGCAACCCAGACAAAATTAAAACTGTTACAGATCACTGGAAATTTACTAAAAATTCCCTAAGCGATAATCCTAACTGGTTCTTGGCCGAAATTATTAGTAAGTGAAGAAAAAAGAAGATATTTCTAACTCAGACAAAGAATTGTGGGCAGAGTATCTAAAAAATCCCAAAGACATATTTGATAAAGAATTAGGCGAAAAAAAAAAATTTGATCGCCGCGAAAGGTATCGCTTTGATTTACATGGATTTACTTTGCTGCAAGCTAATGAAAAAGTTAGAGAATTAATTAATTCATGTCAAAAACAGGGTTTTAAAGAAATATTGTTAATTACTGGAAAAGGTTTGCATTCAAATGTGAACCAAAATACATATGCCTCTAAAGAACTAAGCAAATTAAAGTTTGCTGTTCCAGAACATCTCAAATCTCACAAAGAATTATCAGATAAAATTATTGAAATAAAAGAAGCAGATATTAAAGATGGTGGTGAGGGAGCTCTAATTATAAAATTAAAAAAGTTATAGAATAAACTTACTTAAATCAGTGTCTTTAGCCAACTCACCAAGATTTTTTTCAATATATTTCTTATCAATAACAATTTTTTCTCCCGAACGATCAGAAGCTGTAAAGCTAATTTCATCCAAGACTTTTTCTAGTAGTGTGTGCAATCTTCTTGCCCCAATATTTTCTACGGAGGCATTTACTTCTGCAGATACTTTTGCCAAAATATCAATACTATCATCAGTGAACTCTAAATGAACATTTTCTGTCTTTAACAAAGCAACATATTGCTTAATCAAACTATTGTCTGGTTCTTTTAGAATTCTTTTAAAATCCTCTTCTGTCAAAGCATTTAGTTCTACTCTTATTGGCAAACGCCCTTGAAGCTCTGGCAACAGGTCTGACGGTTTAGCGAGTTGAAAAGCTCCTGATGCAATAAATAATATATGATCAGTTTTGATAGGCCCGTACTTCGTATTCACTGTTGTGCCTTCAATTAATGGCAATAGGTCTCGTTGGACTCCTTCTCTAGATACATCTCCACCTGTGCGATCTCCGCGAGCTGAAATTTTATCAATTTCATCTAAAAATACTATTCCATTGTCTTCCGTAGTTTTTTTAGCTGCAGATATAATTTTATCTTGTTCGATTAATTTATCAGACTCCTGAGCAATCAGAATATCGTGTGAGTCTTTTACAGTCATTTTCTTTTTCTTTGGTTTCTGGCCCATAGATTTTCCAAGCATTTCAGAAACGTTAATCATTCCAATATTAGCACCGGGCATTCCTGGGATCTCAAAACCTTGTAGGTTAGAAGGATTTTCATCTACTTCTACCTCTATTTCGTTATTATCTAAATCACCACTTCTGAGTCTTTTTCTAAAGCTTTCTTTTGTGGCTACACTTGCTTTATTTCCTACTAAAGCATCTAAAACTTTTTCTTCTGCCAATAACTGAGCTTTAGCATGAACCTCTTTTCTTTTTTTTTCTTTTTCTAAAGCTATGGCTATTTCAATTAAATCTCTAATTATTTGTTCTACATCTCTTCCTACATAGCCAACTTCTGTAAATCTTGTCGCCTCCACTTTGATAAAAGGTGCTTCAGCCAATCTGGATAGTCTTCTAGAGATTTCAGTCTTTCCTACTCCTGTGGGCCCAATCATCAAAATGTTTTTTGGTAAAACTTCTTCTCTCATCTGTCCTTCAAGAGCCTGTCTTCTCCATCGATTACGCAATGCAACTGCAACTGCTTTTTTGGCATTTGTTTGTCCTATAACATATCGGTCAAGTTCTGAGACAATTTCTCTTGGAGACAAAGCACTTACAGTTGAGCTTTCTTTTTTTTTAATTTCTTTAACTAAGTTTAGATTTGTAACTTTAGTAGTGTTAGCCATTGTTAAACTTTTTCTATTGTAATATTATTATTTGTAAATACACAGATTTCTGATGCTATTTTAATAGCCTGACGTGCAACCTCCTCAGCAGACAGATCATTTTTAATTAAAACTTTTGCCGCAGCCAAGGCATAGTTACCGCCCGAGCCTATTGCAATTATATTATCTTCAGGTTCTAAAACATCTCCTGTTCCAGAGATAATGAAACTATTTTCTTTGTCTGCTACAGCCATCAAAGCCTCCAACCGTCTTAAGTATTTGTCTGTTCGCCAATCTTTAGCAAGTTCAACTGCCGCTCTCGGAAGATTACCTGCGTGTTTTTCAAGCTTTGCTTCTAGTCTTTCAAATAATGTTAAGGCATCAGATGTTGATCCTGCAAAACCTGCTATCACATTACGTTTCTCAATTTTTCTTACTTTCTTAGCATTGCTTTTTAATACAGTATTACCTAGGCTAACCTGACCATCTCCAGCTACGACGGTTTCATTGTTTTTTCTCAATAAAACAATTGTAGTTCCATGCCATTTTTCAGCAGTATCCATACAAGTAGTATGTGGCAACTAATTTTAAATCTTCAATAGACCGTTCGCGTTTATTGATAAAATATTAATTTCTCTATATATCATTGAATTAATTCTCTTTAACTTATGAAAAGAAAAGCAAAAATTTCTAGAAAAACTAAAGAAACCAGTATTGCTGTTGAAGTTAATATTGATGGAAAAGGTAAGTATAAAATTGATACCGGAATAGGTTTTTTAGATCACATGCTGGAGCAACTTTCCAAACACTCTTTAATAGATATTACAGTTAAAGCTAAAGGCGATACTCACATAGATTTACACCACACTACTGAAGACACAGGTATAGCAATAGGTGAGGCTATAAATAAAGCTGCGGGGAACCGAAAAGGAATAAAGAGATATGCCTCTACGATGATACCAATGGATGAGACTTTAAGCAGAGTTTCATTAGATGTCTCAAATCGTCCTTACTTAATTTGGAAGGTTGATCTCAAAGTTGAAAAATTAGGTGAGATGGATACAGAGTTATTTAAAGAATGGTTTCAAGCATTTTCCCAAGCGGCTGGCATTACCTTACATGTAGAAAATATTTATGGAGAAAACAGTCACCACAAGATAGAATCTTGTTACAAAGGTTTAGCTCGATCCTTAAAAGATGCTTTGATGATTGATTCAAGAATCAAAAATTCAGTTCCATCTACAAAAGGTAAGCTTTAACTATAAATGTTATTAACCATTGTTGATTATGGAGTCGGCAATTTAAGGTCAATTGCAAAATCTTTTGAAAAAGCTAATTCTGATAATAGTTTAAATTATTCAGTCAAAATTAGTTCTGATGTGAACGACGTAAAAAAATCAGATAAAATAGTTTTGCCCGGTCAAGGTTCTTTCAAAGCTTGTAAAAGTGGAATTGACAATATTAAAGGGTTACAAGAAGAGTTAAACGAAAGTGTTCTTATAAAAAAAAAACCAATCTACGGAATTTGCGCAGGTATGCAACTTTTTGCAACCACTGGGCATGAAGAGGAAAGGACATCTGGATTGAATTGGATACCGGGTGAAGTAATAAAATTAAATTTAGGAAAATCTAATCTTAAAATTCCTCATATGGGTTGGAATGAATTAAAGATAGAAAGCAATTCTAAAGTTTTTGAAGATAAAATAAACAAAGACCACGCTTATTTTATTCACAGCTATGAATTTATCCCAATAGATAAAAAAAATGTATCTATTACAACTAACTATGGCAAAGATGTAATAGCCGCTGTATCATCTGGCAATATATTCGGTTCACAATTTCACCCTGAGAAAAGTCAAAATACCGGCATTAAGATCTTAACTAACTTTTTAAAATTGTAAATTTTATGAAAATATTTCCAGCAATTGACATTAAAGACAAAAAAAGTGTGAGATTAATCAAAGGAGACTTTGAAAAACAAACCGATTACCAAAAACCTCCAATTGATCAAGCTCGAATATATAGAGATCATGGCTTTAAAAATTTGCACATTGTTGATTTGGACGGTGCTTTATCTGGCAATCCAGTCAACCTTAATATCATTCAAGAGATAGTAGGCAAGTATAATTTAAAGGTCGAAGTTGGTGGAGGAGTTCGATCTTTAGACAGTATTAAGAAGTATGTGGATTCAGGAGCAGAAAAAGTAATTTTAGGTAGTGCTGCAATAAAAAACAAAGAATTCCTAAAAGAAGCGTGTACTAAATTTAAAAATAAAATTGCTTTAGGGCTGGATGCTAAAGGTGGAAAACTTTCAGTTTTAGGCTGGAAAGAAAATTTAAATATTAACGCTTTAGATTTTTTAAAAGAAGTAAATGATTTTGGTATAAGCAGACTAATCTATACAGACATTAATAGAGACGGAACTAAAACAAGCCCCAACTTTGATGAAACAATTGAAATTGCAGAAATATCCAAATGCCCTGTAGTTATTTCTGGAGGCGTTTCGTCAATTGCAGATATTCAAAAAACAAAGGAGTTAAATAATAAAAATATTGAAGGGATTATAGTTGGTAAGGCTATTTACGATGGTGATATAAAGTTAGATGAACTTGTAAAGGAATTAGATGCTTAAGAATAGAGTTATCCCTTGTTTGGACGTAAAAAACGGAAGAGTTGTTAAGGGTATAAATTTTTTAGATTTAAAAGATGCCGGCGATCCTGTCGAGCAAGCAAGTATCTACGACATGGGTGGCGCAGATGAAATATGCTTTCTTGATATAACTGCTAGCAATGAAAACAGAAACACAATCATAGACGTAGTAAATAAAACTGCCGAGAAATGTTTTGTTCCTCTAACGGTTGGAGGTGGAATTAGAACAATAGATAACATAAGAGATTTGCTCTTAGCTGGAGCAGATAAGGTGTCTATAAATACTGCTGCCATTAAAGATATAAATTTTGTTAAAGAGGCATCAAAGAAATTTGGAAACCAGTGCATGGTAGTTGCTGTAGATGTAAAGAAAGTTTCAGATGATAAATGGGAAATATTTACTCACGGGGGAAGAGAAAAAACAGGCATAGATGCAATTGAATTTTCTAAAAAAGCGGAGGCAAATGGAGCTGGTGAAATTCTTCTTACCTCTATGGACAAAGATGGAACTAAAACTGGTTACGATATAGAGCTTCTTAATACTGTTACAAAATCGATCGGTATCCCAGTTATAGCGTCAGGAGGAGCAGGTAATTTAGAACATTTATATGACGCAATAAACAGCGGAGGAGCAAGCGCAGTACTGGCGGCATCTATTTTTCATTATGGTGAGTATACTATCAAAGAAACAAAAGAATATTTAAAATCCAGAAATGTTCCTGTAAGATTATAATATGCTAGAAAACTTAGAACTGCTTATTAAAACTATAAGAGAGAGAAAAAAATCTTCTCCAAATCAATCTTATACAAATAAACTATTAAATGATAAAAATTTGAGTGTTTCAAAAGTAAAAGAAGAAATCAAAGAACTAATTGAGGCTGTAGAAGAAAATTCAAATAAAGTACATGAGGCTGCAGACGTGTTATATCATTTGATGGTTTATCTTGAGGTAAACAACATTAAAATAGAAGATGTAATGGAGGAACTAAAAAAAAGACAAAAGTAGATGAGCTACGATAAGAATAATATATTTGCTAAAATTCTTAGAGGAGAAATACCCTGTAAGAAGGTTTATGAAAATGAATATGTGTTATCGTTCCACGATATTAATCCTCAAAAAAAATTGCACGTACTTGTTATTCCAAAAGGTGAATATATTGATTTAGATGATTTTGTTCAAAAAGCGTTGGACAGAGAAATTGTAGAATTTAACAAGGCTATTACTCATATAGCTAAAATGTTAAAAATTTCAAATCAAGAGAGGGGCTACCGCGTACTTAGTAATATTGGAAAAGATGGAGGGCAAGAAGTCCCACATTTTCATTGTCATATCTTTGGTGGTGAAAAAATTGGAAAGATGGTTATTTAATTTTAGATGCCTAAAGTTCAAAGATTTTTTTTAGAAATAAAAAAAATACAATTTTTATATAACCCTCCTATTACACCTAGAAAACTAGATGTTTATTTGGACAAAGAAAAAGACATAAATATAAATAAATTTTTTTATAGACAAATTGGTAGAGATCATTTTTGGCGAGATAGATTACTGTGGTCTGACAAGGAATGGCGCAAGTATGTTGGTAATAATAATTTAGATACAGGCATCATGAAATTTGATGGAGAACTAATTGGTTTTTTTGAGCAAGAGTTTCATAAAGAGAAGAATGAAATTGAATTAATACAAATGGGCATTTTAAAAGAGTATCAAGGTAAAAAATTTGGTTCTTTTTTGTTAAAATATATAGTCCATAAAGCTTTCGATAAAAATGTTGAAAGAGTGTGGGTACACACGTGTAGCTTAGACCACAGACATGCATTAGATAACTACTTATCTAAAGGTTTTAAAATATTTAAAGAAGAAACAATTAATTTTACTTTTTAATTATTTGCTGGAATTTTGAAATAGTTTTTATCTATTACACTATTTATATTTTCAATTTTTAATGAAAAATAAATCTTATTTTGAAATTCATCCTCTACTAACCAACCGATCAGTCCATAATTTTTCTTTTCAAAAAAAACTGTGATAATTCTTTGATTTTCATCTGAATAAACTAATTCAATATTCTCACTTAGTTTTAAATCAGATTTCTTTATTAAGCTAATTAATTTATCTTTACTTAATATGTTCACAAACATTGATTGTGAAACAGGATAATAATAAACCTTATTATATTTTTTTTGTAAAATTACTAAAGTTTTATTATTTATAATAATTTCCTTTTCTATCTTATCGTTATAAATACATTTAAGTTTGTTATCAAATTCTAGTAAGCAATGACCAGTTTCAACTTTTTCTTTTGTGGTTTGTTCAAAATTAAAAGAAAAATTTTTAATTTCTGATAAACGATCGATAATAGATTCTTTTTCATTAGCCCGTACATCTAAAAAAAAATTAATAAAAATTGTGCACGTTATTAGAATTTTTAAAAACAAAACTTACAAAACCTCTCGCTTACCCACATGGTTTGCCTTACTTACAATTCCTTTTTCTTCCATTGTATCAATTATTCTTGCAGCTCTGTTGTATCCAATTTGTAATTTTCTTTGTAAAAAACTGGTTGACGCTTTTCCTTCTGTTTTTATAATGTTCAACGCTTGATCATAAAGTTCATCAGCATCATCGTCTGAAGGATGATCTGGGCCATCACTTTTTTCATTAGTCGTAATTTCATCAATATAATCTGGCTGACCTTGCGCTCTCAATATATTGGTAATTTTTTCAATCTCTTTTTCAGATACATATGGACCATGAATTCTAGCTATTTGGTTTGCAGAAGACATAAACAACATGTCTCCATTGCCTAAAAGTTGCTCAGCTCCCTGCTCTCCTAGAATTGTTCTACTATCTATTTTTGAACTTACTCTGAACGATATTCTTGTGGGAAAGTTTGCTTTAATAGTTCCAGTTATGACGTCTACACTTGGTCTTTGTGTTGCCATTATAATATGGATTCCCGCAGCTCTTGCCATTTGTGAAAGTTTTTGAATATAATTTTCAATTTCTTTGCCGGCCACCAACATTAAATCCGACATTTCATCAACAACAACAACAATATAAGGCATTTTTAATTTATACTTTGCGTTGTAGCCATCGATATTTCTCACACCTTCTTTGCTCATTAGTTTGTAGCGATTATTCATTTCTCTAACAGTCCAGCCTAACGCCGAGGCTGCTTTTTTTGAGTCTGTAATAACAGGACTTAATAAATGTGGAATTCCTTCGTAGGCGGAAAGCTCTAACATTTTAGGGTCAATTAAGATGAATTTACAAAGATCAGGACTCAGCCTGTAAAGAAGGGACACAATTATTGTATTAATACAAACTGATTTACCAGATCCAGTTGTTCCAGCAATTAATAAATGTGGCATTGCTGTTAGATCCCCAACAATTGGTAAACCAGATATACTTTTACCAATTGCTATGGGTAACCTAATATCTTTTTTTTGAAATCTTTCAGCTCCAATTATCTCTTTTAAATATACGCTCTCTCGAGACTCGTTTGGAATTTCAATGCCTACAGTATTTTTCCCTGGTATCGTTGCAACACGTGCAGATGTAGAACTTGTATTACGAGCGAGGTCATCTGATAGATTAATAATTTTGGAAACTTTAACGCCAGGCGCAGGTTCAAATTCATACAAGCTAACAACTGGACCATTGTTTATTTTTGTTATTTTACCGTCAATACCAAAATCTAATAATATTTTTTCAATAAATGAACCGTCAGGCCTATTTTTTGCTATATCTAATAAATTAATCTTTGAAACATTTTTCTCAAGTAGATCCAAAGAAGGAAGCTTGAAATTCTTAAAATTCTCTTTTCTAATTGCTGGTGTATTTACTTGAGCCGTCTCTTCAAAAGAAAAAGTAGGCTGATCTTTTTTTAAATCTAATTCTTGAGAAATAAATAAATTAGACTGGCGATTATCAGTTTCAAGATTATCGCTTAAATTATTTTGTTTCTTAAAAAGATTAAAAGAAACTTTAGGTATAAATAATAAATACTTTAAATTAATCCCAGAAGCCAAGATAAAGAAAATAATACTTAAAAATAAAAAAATAAAAAATATATATTCATGTAGAGCAAGTGGGATTAGATGTATAATTTTATCAAACATAATTTGTCCAACAAATCCTGAATTCCCATTGTCAATTAGCCAGAATGAATTGTTAAAAGTTGAATAAATAAATAAGCAGCTGAATATAATGTATAGAAATAAATAAAAAATTTTAAATTTAATTTTCTTTATTTTTTTTTTAATTATTAAATTTAAACCCCAAGATATTATAGTAATTAAAACCAAGAACGAAGTTAGACCAAAGCTTTGAAGTAAAAAATCTGATACTATTCCTCCATAAACACCTAATAAGTTGCTTATATTTTTAGCTTCAGCTCCAAATAAAAATGTTGGATCATTTGGAGAGTATGAAAAAAAGGACAATGAGAGTAAAAGAGCAAATAAAATAAGCATAAGCCCTATTAATTCGATGGTTCGATTTTTTAAGAAATTAGTAAAATTTTGATAAATCATTATTCATTTAACGAATCATTTAGGTTACTTTGTATCATTTTTTATTAAATTGATAAAAATTTTAAATATGAACCGACAAAAAATTTGCATTATTGGTGATGGCTTAGCCGGTTTAACCGCAGCAGCCATACTTAGTAAGCAAAATGTTTGTATTGATTTATATTCTGGTACAAAAAATAAAAATAAAAATTTAGACATTAGAACTACAGCTATTTCGGAGAGTAATTTTCAGTACATTAAAAACAATCTTAATTTAACAAAGAGTAATATTTTTTGGCCGTGTAAAAAAATTAGCTTATTTTTTGAAGATAATAAAAAAGTTATAAATTTTTTAAATTTTAAAAATAATAATAAAAACTTTATGCATATTTTTCAAAATAAAGATTTAAAAAAAAAATTGGACATAATAGTTAATTCAAGAAAAAATATAAAATTAAAAAAAAAAAATATCGAAAGTATTAATAGCAAAGATAGTTCTGTAATATTAGATAAAAAAAAAATATTCTATGACCTAATCATTTTAAGTATTGGTGGTCTATCTAAACTTTACTCTGAAATAGAGGGGAATAGGTCTATTAAAAAAAACTATGAAGAAGTAGCCATAACTGCGATGATCAAGCATAAAATTAAAATTAAAAATGCCAGCCAATTTTTTTTAAAAGAAGGTCCACTTGCCATCTTACCTTTTCAAAAAGATATTTTTTCAACAGTATGGAGTGTTAATAATAACTATTTTAAGGACAACGAGAAAGATTTAAAAAAAATTTTAACTGAAAAAATAAGAAAATTATTAAAATCTAAGAAAATAAAAAAAATCGATCGCATCCAATCATTTCCAATTAATTTAAATTTAAAGACTAAGTATTATAAAAAAAATATTCTTATTTTGGGAGACGGTCTTCACACAGTCCATCCTGTTGCCGGACAGGGATTTAATTTAGTTTTAAGAGATATAAAAAAATTAGTTGATCTAATATCAAAAAAATTAAAACTTGGACTGCTAATCAAAGATAGTTTTTTACTTAAAGATTTTTATAACTCTAGAAAACCTGAAAATAATTTATTTGGTCTTGGTATAAATTTTACTAATTCTTTTTTTAAGGATCAAAAATATTTTTTTGTTATAAAAAAAGAAATACTTAAAAATATAAACAAATTTGAATTTGTAAAAAAAATAAGTCAGTCTATAGCAGACAAAGGAATTACATTGTAATTACTGTAAAGTAATATTACTTGTAGATTTCTCGTGCAAATAAAACTCGATTATTTCCGATAAAGTTTTAGTCTTAGAGTCGATGTGAACAGACTCTAAAATTGTTTGTTTTTCTTCGTTCGAGATAGGCGCTATCATTGCTAAGGTATTAATCTTTTGATCCTGGTCTAATTTTTCAAATTCATGCCAATTTATTAATAGGCCATTTTTTTTAAAGAATATTTTTGTTTTCTGAAATATTTCTTCAATTTTTTCATTCATCAATGTCTGTTTTCCTCCCCCTATTAAGTCTCCTGAAAATTTTTCATAAGAAACATTAAATTCTCTGTAGTCTTTTTTATTATCAATCTCAGATTTGATCTCAAAACGGCTTATCCCAGTTAAGTTTACTAGTAGTCTGCCATCTCTAGTTTTCTTATGTTCTGTTATCTTGCCCAGGCATCCAATTGAGTAAACATGAGATGTATTTTTTTTTACCTGTATCATACCCATATACTTATTAGATTTAAAACTAGCATCTACTAAGGCTAAATATCTAGGTTCAAAAATGTTTAAAGGTAGATTGGTTTTAGGAAAAAAAATAATGCCACTTAAAGGAAAAATGGGAATAACATCTGGTAATTTTGTTTTCATATCAAAGCTATAATAGAAAAATGAACTTAACCCTAGTGGTAATCTTGTCATTTTAAAAATGTTGACCTGCTTAAAACTAATGTACTATACTCTTTAGGATTTGCGGGCATAGCTCAGTGGTAGAGCGTCTCGTTGCCAACGAGAAGGTCGAGGGTTCGAGCCCCTTTGCCCGCTCCATTAAAATTATGGATATACTACATAAAAAAAAATGCATAGCCTGTAATGGAAATACAATTCCTTTTGACATAAGTGAAATTCATAAATATTTAAAAAAAGTAGATGGCTGGGATGTAAAAAATGACAATGAAAAGAATTATTATTTAGAAAAAAATTTTATATTTAAAAATTTCATTGAAAGCCAAGCATTTATAAATAGAGTCAGTTCTACTGCAGAACTTGAAGGACATCACCCAGATATTAATTTTGGTTGGGGCTATGCAAAAATTAAAATATTTACGCATGCTATTAAAGGATTGGCAGAAAGCGATTTTATTTTAGCAGCAAAAGTTGATCAGCTATAGCTAGTGATTAAAGTGTCTTATATTTGTAAAGACCATTTTTGCATTTGCTTTATTAGCCGCATTTATAACTTCTTGATCTCGAATAGAGCCTCCGGGCTGAACAATAATTTTTACCCCAGCATTTAGTAAAGATTTTATACCATCTGCAAAAGGAAAAAAAGCATCCGAGGCTGCTATAGAATTTTTAATTTTACTAGATTGAAATTGTTTAGCCTTATACACTGCAATTTTACAACTATCTAAACGACTTGGTTGTCCCGCGCCAATTCCAATCGTCGTAAAGTTATTAGTCAAAACAATTGCATTTGATTTAATATATTTTGAAATATTAAAAGCAAATTCTATTTCTTTCAACTCCTTTGAAGTTGGTTTGTTTTTAGTAACAAATTTTAAATTTTTTGTATTTAAAATTAATTTATCTTTTTCCTGAACTAAAAAAGATCCATCATATGATTTTAAAGTTGTTTGGTTGCTTAATTTATATTTTGTTATATCAATAATTCTTAAATTTTTTTTTTCACTTAAAATATTGAGTGCATCTTTATCAAATCCTTTAGCTAAGATAACTTCTAAAAATTTTTTATTTATTTCTTCTGCTATTGTTTTATTAATTTTAAAATTACACGCTATTACACCGCCAAAAGCACTTACGGGATCACAGGAATATGCATTTTTGAAAGAAATTAGAGGCAGCTTGTTAATAGATACACCGCATGGATTAGCGTGTTTAACCACAACGGTGGCTGAATTATTTTTTAAAGAAGATAAAATCTCTAGAGCCGAAAACATATCGTTGTAATTATTGTAACTTAGCTCTTTGCCACCTAATTGATCCAGACCTAATTCCTTATCGTTATAACTATTTATATAAATGGAACTTTTTTGGTGTGGATTTTCACCATATCTTAATTGTTTAAACCTTCTGCCAAAAATTGTTTTTCTTTCTGGAAATTTGATGTTAAGTTTTTGATTAAACCAATTAGCTATCATAGCGTCGTAGTAAGCTGTCAGACCAAATGCTTTACTCGACATATACTCTCTAAAATTTAATGTCGTTCTACCCTTATTTTTTTCAATCTCACTAATTAAATCGGAATAGTCATTTTTATTAGTAATAATTAAAACATTTTTATAATTTTTTGCAGCAGACCTAACCATGGTAGGGCCACCAATATCTATATTTTCAATAATTTGTTTGTTATTTTTTGAATTTGCTACAATTTTCTGAAAAGGATAAAAATTAACTATTATTAAATCAAGTGAAGGAAATTTTTGTTTATTCATTTCTTGAGAGTGCTTTCTGTTTGATCTATCGTGAAGGATACCTGCGTGAATTTTTGGATGTAAAGTTTTTACACGACCATCAAGCATCTCCTTGAATCCAGTGTAAACAGAAACTTCAGTACACGGGTAACCTAATTTTTTAATAGATTTATAGGTTCCACCAGAGCTTACAATTTTTACTTTATATCTATTGAGTGTTTTGAGTATTTTTGAGAGATCGGTTTTATCTGATACAGAAATTAAAGCTGTTCTTATTTTTTGTTTCATTATTAATTATTTTTTTTTAGTTCCCAAGTAATATTTTTATTTTCATTATTATTTAAAACTCCAGATATAGTAATACAAAAATTATTAACTATTTGATTTCTGCCTAAAAATATACTTTTTTCTAAGATCAAATTCTCTCCATTACTCGCAAATAATAGGGAATTATTTTTGTTAACTTGAATTAAAATTGAATTTTTACCAAAAGTTTGAACCGCGGTGACGCCAGGGTAAAGATGAAATCTGATACTATACGTATTTTGTATTTTTTGATCTTTATTTACAGAAGTTAAATAGTCTTCACCAAATAAATTGCTTTTTTTCTTATCGATCTTAATTACTCTTCTATGTATATAATTAAAATTATTTTCATAAGCGTTATGTTCTGCTGAAAGTGTTAAATAGTCTTTATTATCATCGATATTTAAATCTGAGACTTTAAACGAAGTCGTTATAGCAGTACCAAATGCGTTATTAATTAAATTATTTTTCTCGAACTTAACAACAGAGGAGTCATTAAGACATAAAGTTGATTGAGCAGATGTAAGCCTACTAAGTAATTTTGCTTTTTTTGAAATCTTGTTACCAAATCCACAATTGGTTATTATTTTATTGTTATCAATAAAGTACTCAAAGGACAAAGGTCCTGATTGATAATACTTTGAATATTTTTTTTTAGGTGGAGACCCTACATCAAAAAAAAGCAAATTTTTCTTACCTTTTGCTATATAAATTTGATTAATTTTATTTGTTATAATATTAGATTTGTATTCTAGACCTGTAAGATACTCTAAATAACCATCTACTTTAAATTCACTCGCACCATTAAACAATGGATTCCTATTTGTAGGAGTTTGAAGTGCAAACAAACAATTAATTTGTTTATGGACAATATCATCTAAAAAATCAGGAATATATTCTTGAGCATCTTTACAACACTCCTTAATTAAAACTAGAAACTTTGAGCATTGAACTAAATCATAAATATTTCTATTAAGAGGACATCCATCATTATCAAAAAAGTCTTCAACAATATTTTTAAGTACTTTAATACCTTTTTCAAAATTTGAATTATACTCTTTAAAAACAAGTCCTGATAATATAATTGCTGAGACAACTTCTAATTTTTTTGCAGGATTATTTTCATCATTTAAATTTTTTTTTAGATGGTTAACCTGAATTATAATTGAATTAAAAAAACTTTCTTTAAAAACTTTATCAGCATTATTTAAAATAATATCTGCATTAAGAATCCACGCTAAGATTCTTTTGCTAATTTGTAAATTATTCCAATTTTTTTTTTTATACTTGATGTTATTTTTTATCCAGATAGTAATAATTTCTTGAATAGACTCACCGCTACTTTTTCGATTAATAAGATTTAACCAAAAAAAACTATTGAGACCTTCTTCTTCTTTTTTAGATTCAAAGTCATTCCAAAATTTATTAATATTTACTTTTGAGAGTTTAAAGGTAAATATTTTTTGATTAACAAATGAAGAGAGAAGAAAAGGGTTTGGGTAGAAATATAATTGGTCAGGTATTTTTGTTTTAAGAGAATTATTGTAATAGTTAGTTGAGAAATAAATTTTTTTTATAAAACGAGCTACGAGGATTTTTACTGCTAAAAAGTAAAAATAAACAGCCTTGAAGCTAAACATTAGTTGGATCTAAGTAATTGAATATTTTTCTTTAAATTGCCATTATGTTCTTTGAAAACTGTAGAACCAGAAACTAATATGTTTGCACCATACTCTTTTGCTTTTTTACTATTATCAAAATTAATACCACCATCAATTTCAATATCAATATTGAGTTTTTTTTCATTTACTAAATTTCTTAATTTTTTCATTTTGCTTAAAACTTCAGGCATAAACTTTTGCCCGCCAAAACCAGGCTCTACACTCATGATCAAAATTAAATCTATTTCACTTAAATGATTTTCAATTAAATTTAATTGAGATTTAGGTTTCAATGAAACACCAACTTTCTTTTCTAATTTTTTTATCAAGCTAATTGTTTCTGATATATTTTCTGTAGCTTCAGGATGAAAAGTAATAATATCAGCACCAGCATCCGCAAAATCTTTTATAAAATTATTAACAGGTGCAATCATCAAATGTACATCGAAGGGTAATTTAGTGACTGGTCTCAATCTTTTAATGACTTCAGGCCCAATAGTGATGTTTGGAACGAAATGTCCATCCATTACATCAATATGAATATAATCTGCTCCTGCTTTTTCAAGAGCTTCAATTTCTTCACCTAATTTACTAAAGTCGGCAGACAAAATAGATGGCGATATTTTAATTGATGAGTTCATTATTACTTATATATTTTAAACTTTAATGATGTCAAAAAAATACTTTGTTAATAAAATAAGCGGTATAATTGTTTAGAAAAATCACTTTCTAATGGAAATGCAAGCATTCCCCACACATCATACCCAAGCAGATATGGCATCGCGTAAAACCTAAATAGATAAAAAAACCAAGCTACATAAAGAGCAATAAAACCACTAAATAAAAAGCTCGGGGTAATGAATTTAAATAATTTTATTATTGGGTCCGTATATTTTACAAAAACTCTCATAAAAAAAAATGTTGAGTCTTCTTTTTGAAAAATATTCATAAAAGCTCTGCCGATTAAAGTCCACATAATCATACCGAGTATGTAATCAAGAAAAATTATCCAAGTAGGTATCATAAATTTAAAATAGCATTTTTTAGACAAAAAAAAAGGGGCGAAATTTTCGCCCCTTTTAATTTTTATAGTTTTATTATTAGTGTTGTTTGCCTAGTACAGCCTTACCTGTAGGTACTCTGCAATCATCAACCATTTTTTGAGTAGCAGCATCAGGTTCTTTAGTCATTAAACTAACTACAACCATTGTTACTAAACAAATTGGAGCACCGATCATTCCAAATCTTAAATGATCTATGCCTAACCAAGGTTCATGAGCAACTCCCCAGATAGCAATAGAGAACTTAGGATATACATACAATAAGTATACTAACCCTGAAGATATTCCTGCTAATATTCCGGCGATTGCACCTTCTCTAGTAGCTCTCTTCCACCATACACCTAGTACAAGCGGGAAGAATAGGCCTGACATTGCAAAGTCAAACGCCCAAGCAACCGAACCTAAGATACTTGTTAGCCTAAACGAAGCTATATAAGCACCTGCGGCACCGATTATTACTAGAAGCACACGAGCAACGATTAGTCTTTTTGCTGTATCAGCTTTTGGATCAATGATTTTGTAGTAAATATCATGTGATAAAGCATTTGATATCGCAAGTACTAATCCATCTGCAGTCGACATAGCGGCGGCCATACCACCAGCAAACACAAGTCCTGAGATTACGAACGGTAGTCCCGCTACTTCTGGAGTAGCTAATACTACAACGTCACCTCTCATAAAGAACTCGTTTAACTGAAGTATACCATCACCATTAAAGTCTGCGATGAACACCTGTTTAACTTCTGACCATCTTTGTACCCATTCTATAGCCTGAACATCAGAAATAGATTTTCCGATAATTCCGGTTGCTAGATTTGGATCCATTAAAGATAGTTTAGACAAAGTCGCTAACATAGGCGCTGAAGAGTAAAGCAAGAATATAAAGAATAGCGACCAAGCTACCGATCTTCTTGCTGACTTAACAGAAGGAGTTGTAAAGTATCTCATAAGAATATGAGGTAACGATGCAGTTCCGACCATCATACAAATCGCTAACGATAAGTATTTCCATACAGCCATTCCACCATCAGGCACTGCAGAGTGAGGTCCAGAGATATATTTTAATCCTCCTGGTACTCCTGCTGCTTTTATGTCTGCGGCACTGTTTTTAACTAGTCCAAATTGTTGTTCAAGATCACCCAATCTCGCAACTTCATCACCTAACATTAAGTGAGGGAATACTCCCGCACCAAGTTTATTACTAATCCAGAATACTGGTAGCAAGTAAGCAACGATTAATACGATATATTGTGCAACCTGTGTCCATGTTACGGCTCTCATTCCACCTAACATTGAACAGATTAAGATACTAATTAATCCAACCCAAACACCTAGTTCGAATGGAATACCTAGCGCTCTTGAAGCAATTGTTCCCGTAGCATTAATTTGTGCAGTTACATATGTAAATGAAGCTATGAAAAGCACGAATACAGAGCAAGCTCTTACGAAATTACCACCGTATCGTGTTCCGATAAAATCAGGAACTGTGTAACATCCAAATTTTCTTAGGTACGGAGCTAACAAAGTTGCAACAAGCACATAACCACCTGTCCAACCTACTAAGAAAGCCATATATGTATAGCCACCAAAGTATACTCCGCCCGCTAAGGCTACGAATGATGCACCTGACATCCAGTCAGCTGCAGTCGCCATACCGTTAAATACGGTTGGCACTTGTCTTCCAGCAACATAATAAGCATCTACTTGGACGGTTCTTGATAGATAACCAATAAAGGCATAAATACCAACTGTAAAAGCTACGAACATCACTCCGATGTTCTTAGCTGATACTCCCGCTGACTCCGCAATAGCCATCAAAATAATGAAAACTGCGAAACCTCCAGTGTAGAGACCATATATCTTTGGAAGATTTTGTATAAATCCACCTTTAAACATTAGTCATCCTCTCTTTCTGCATATCCGAATTCTTCGTCAATACTTTCTTGTTTTCCGGTACACCAAAACAACATGATTACAAATGCAAGAAGTGATCCTTGCGCTGTCATGTAATATGCCAGTGGGTATCCTAGAAAAGACATTGTGTTTAGTTCTGAACCAAACATAAAAATTACTAGTGAGAAAAAGAACCAAAGAGCCAATGTAACAAACATATGGCTTCTTGTCTTTTCCCAGTGTGCATCTTTATTTGACATGTTTCCCCCTTTTTTACTTTTTTATTGTAAACTTAACTTAAGTTGGTCAAGATCATACCCATCTAAACACCAATTAAAAGAGAAAAAACCCATGTCAAAACCGGATTGGAGTGCTACAAAGCTATATATAACAAGGATTTTTAAATACAACGTGAAATTGAATCTAGTAAATATAATAAACACCCTTAGAGATATTAGTGATTACGTTTTTCCAATAAAAAAAATTACTAATAAATTTGGGAGCATAAGTTCAAAAAAAGAATTGAAAAATTTTATTCAAGAGCGATCTGCTCATGTGACCCAAACGACTCTTTATGGTTATATTAAAACAAGAATAGGCACTAGATACGCTATGATGTTTGAAGATGAGGTTTTTTCAAAATCTATTAATCTAGCCAAGTGGAATATTTATATGGCAGCATTATCAGATTGTACGTTTTATGTTTTTTCATACTTAATTGATAAAAAAAATTTACAACAAAACGATGCAGAAGAAATCTTTATGGAGATTGTCAAAGACGAAAAAAACAATGGTTTAGACGACAAACTTTATGAAGATACAAAAATAGAATTTAATCAAAGATTAAAAGAAATAGATTGGAAGAGCTATCATGCCAATAATCCATTTAAAAATAGTGGCCTATCTCTTTATAAGTGGTCGCCGATAGCTGACAACTTAAAAATTTTAGACAAAGAAATTGTTCTCAACTCTATTAAATTAAAATGGAATCTTGTTGAGAATGATTTTAAAAATTTAACTAAAAATCTTTATTTTAATTAATCTTTATTTTTTCTATTCTCTACAATAGAGCTTACTACACTTGGATCAGCCAACGTTGTTGTATCACCAAGTTGGTCGTACTCATTAGCTGCAACTTTTCTTAAAATTCTTCTCATAATTTTACCTGATCTTGTTTTAGGCAAACCAGGAGCAAATTGAATAATGTCTGGTGTTGCGATTGGTCCAATTAGTTTTCGCACCCAAAGCTTTAGATCTCTCTCAAGATCTCCGCTTGGTTGAACGTCGACCTTTAATGTTACAAAACAATATAGTGCATTTCCTTTTATATCATGCGGATAACCAACTACTGCCGCTTCAGCTACTTTAGGATGAGCAACAAACGCACTTTCAATCTCTGCCGTTCCTAAATTATGACCAGAAACTATAATAATATCATCCACACGACCAGTAATCCAATAATATCCGTCTTTATCTCTACGACAGCCGTCGCCTGTAAAATACTTTCCATCGAATTGAGAAAAGTAAGTATCAATAAATCTTTGATGATCTCCATAAACCGTTCTCATTTGACCCGGCCAAGAAGCTGACATACAAAGCCTACCTTGTCCTTCCCCTTTAATGATTTTCCCCTTTTCATCTAGAAGCTCTGGTTTAATACCATAAAAAGGTTTTGTTGCTGAACCTGGTTTTAAATCTATAGCTCCTGGTTGAGGAGCTATCAATATTCCACCTGTTTCTGTTTGCCACCAAGTATCAACGATAGGACACTTAGATTCACCTACTATTTTATAGTACCACATCCAAGCTTCTGGATTTATTGGCTCGCCAACAGTACCTAAGAGTTTTAAAGATTTTCTGCTTGTAGATTTAACCGGCGCGTCACCCTCTCTCATCAATGCTCTGATAGCTGTAGGTGCTGTATAAAAAATATTTACTTTATATTTGTCTACGATTTGCCACCATCTCGAATTATCAGGGTAATTAGGTGTACCCTCAAACATAATAGTAGTTGCAGCATTAGAAAGTGGCCCATAAATAATATAGCTATGACCTGTTACCCAACCAATGTCCGCTGTGCACCAATAAATATCTTTTGGTTTGTAATCAAAAATATACTGGTGAGTCATAGAAGCATAAACCATATAACCACCTGTGGTGTGTAGCACACCTTTTGGTTTTCCAGTTGAACCAGACGTATATAAAATAAACAAAGGATCTTCTGCGTTCATAACTTCAGGTTCATTTTTAACAGAAGCTGCATTAAATAATTTTTCATAAGAAACATCTCTTTCGTTGTGCCAATTAACATCTCCACCTGTATGTTTAACCACAACACATTTCTTTACATTAGGACATTGTTCAAGTGCTTCATCAGCAATTTTTTTAAGTGGAATAATTTTACCCCCACGCACACCTTCATCTGCGGTAATCAAATATTCCGACTCACAATCGTTAATTCTTGTTGCAATAGAATCTGGTGAGAAACCTCCGAATATAATAGAATGAACAGCTCCAATTCTAGCACATGCTAACATCGTATAAGCTAGTTCAGGAATCATAGTTAGATAAATAGTAACCCTATCTCCTTTTTGAACACCTATATTTTTTAAAGCATTTGCAGCTTTGCAAACATTTTTATGCAACTCATTATAAGAAATTTCTTTTGAGCTTGAAGGATCATCACCAACCCAAATAATTGCCGTTTTTTTTCCATATTTTTTTAAATGTCTATCAATACAATTTGCGGATGCGTTTAACTTTCCGTCATGAAACCATTTAATTTTAACATCTGTTTTGCTGTATTTAATATCTTTAATTTTTTTATAAGGCTTGATCCAAGAAATTCTTTTTCCTTCTTTTCTCCAGAAGTCATCGTTTTTTTTAATAGAGTGATTATATTTTTTTTGGTAACTATTTTTATTAACGTAAGCTTTGTTAGACCAGTGTTTTGGAACTTTTATAATTATTTCGTCCTCATTATGAGAACTTTTTTTTAAAGAAGATTTAATTTTTCTTTTTTTGACTTTATTATTTTTTTTCTTTTTTTTCTTTTTAGGTCTTTTTGCCATGTTTCCTCAAAAAAAATATTTTTCAAATTCTACCCATGTTGTAGATTATTTTCCAGCTTTTAAAATCAATAGGCATTACTGACAGTCTACTCTGTTTGATGAGCGGTAAGTGTTCAATTTCTTTAGTTTTTTTAATTGTTTCGAGGGTAATGGTTTTTTTAAACTTCTCTTTAAATTTAACTTGAACAGCTACAAACCTACCTTCTTTGTCAGTTTTATCTAAAAAAGCATTTTTAAGCACCTGAACAACCCCCACAATTTCTTTACCAATATTAGAATGATAAAAAAAACAAAGATCTCCTTTTTCCATTTTTTTTAAGTTATTTGCAGCTTGGTAGTTTCTAACTCCATCCCAGGTTGCTCCTTTTTTACCAGCAGATTTTTGTTGATCAATGGACCAAACATTTGGTTCTGATTTTAATAACCAATATTGTCTCATAACTCACAAGATAAGCTTTTTTATAAACATTTAATATATAAATTATTTTAATTAGGTTATGTTAATAAAATATTAAAAAAATAAAAATGAATACTCAATATATAAATAAAATCATAAGAGCTTGTAAGTTAGATGTTAATCTTTACGAAGAAGTAGAGGCTGATAAGACAGCAACACTGCAAGCAGCTGGAGTTGTGGTGCTTTCAAGTTTGGCAGCAGGTGTAGGAGCTTTGTCACTTGGAACTTCTAATTTTTTAATGGCTCCTTTGTTATCGTTGGCTAGTTGGTTTGTTTGGGCTTACTTAGTTTATTTAATTGGCGTAAAAATTTTTCCAGAATCTACAACTGAAGCAGATCATGGTCAGTTGTTAAGAACAATTGGTTTTTCTAGTGCACCAGGTCTTATTCGAGTATTTGGCATTATTCCTAATTTGACAACCACAGTCTTTATTATTGCATCAGTATGGATGTTAGTGGCGATGGTTATTGCTGTAAGACAAGCCTTAGATTATAAAAGCACTTGGCGAGCAGTTGGAGTAGTTGTGACTGCTTTTTTAGTGCAATCTATTATTTTAGTTATGATAGTTAAGTTATTTTAAAAATATATATATAATTGTTAAAATTGTAAGTACGATAAAAATCCAAACAGTAAGATTAGTTATGAATTGTTTCAGTTTAGAATTTGATTGTAAAAAAGCAGGAAGAACTAATAACAGAACTCCTATCATATAAATTACAGGCAGTAACTGATCCATCATTCGACACCTTTACCTACTTAATCTTACTGTGGTTTCATTTTCCCGCAACAACCATACCTTCTATTAACATCGTTGGAGAATTCGTGGAGTATTTAAACTCAAGATCATCTGCTAAAGTTATATTTTTAAACATATCGTTAAAATTTCCAGCTATAGTAATCTCACTAACAGGGTATTTAAATACTCCATTTTCCAACATAAACCCTGTTGCACCTACAGAATAGTCTCCAGTAACCAAATTAGTTCCATGACCGATTGTTTCAGTAATATATAATGTTCTATGATTTAACTTTAAAAGATTTTTGTATGAAGTAGATCCTTTTTCAAAATATAAATTACTTGTTCCGCCATTTCTACCATTTGATTTTAGATTTAATTTTTTTCCATAATAAGTGTCAACCAGATAATTCTTTAAAACGCCCTGATCTACTAGTTTTAATTCCTTGGTTTTAACTCCCTCATTATCAAAATTTCTTGAACCTAATCCTTTAACTATGTCAGGCTTGTCATAAATATTTATTGAAGTTGAAAATATTTCTTTATTTATTTTATCTTTTAAAAACGAAGTTCCTCTTGCTATAGAGGAAGCTGATATTGCACTTGCTAAGACACTTAATATTCCTTTTGAAATTCTTCTATCAAAAATAATACTTATTTTTGTACTTTCTATTTTTTGAGGGTTTAATTTTTGGATTGTTTTTTTAGCTGCCAATGATCCGATTTTATTTGGTCCAAGCATGTCATGTAAGTGACACGTGCTTGTAAAATCATAATCTCTTTCCATTTTATTATTAGCATTTTTTGCAACAGCAACACAAGATGCTGAGAAAGATGATGACTTATACCCATTTAAAAAACCATCACTACTTGCTAATATAAAATTTGATTTAGATTCTGAAAAATCACTTTCTGTATTAATAATCTCTTTCTTTTCAAGAGCAACTTCCTCAACTTCTTTTAAATATTCAATTTTTTTATCATTCTTAATGTGATCATCATCATATAAATTTAAATCTTTAATTTTTGTTGCTAGTAAATCTTTATCTGGCAGAGAATTAAATTCATCCTCAGGTGTAATTTTTGTTGTTTCGATACATCTTTCTATTAGGCTTTTAATATTATCCTCTGTTAGATTTGACGATGAAATACTAGATTTTTTCTTACCTATATAAGTTGTTAAACCAACTCCTAAACTATCTGATCTATTGGACTCATCTAGTTTTCTATTTCTAAAATTAACTGTTTCAGAAATCGAATGTCTCACTGCTGTTGTTACATCTGTTGCGCCTAATTTTTTTGCTAGATCTATACAAAAAGATGCTGTTTTTTTTAAGTAATCCTGATCTTTAACCATGTGATTTATAGTTGAGTTCCACCAACAGTAATTTTATCAATCAATATTGAGGGTTGGGCTACTCCAACTGGCACGCCCTGTCCTGCTTTTCCACAAGTTCCAATGCCAGGATCAAGCATCATGTTATTTCCAACTAATGAAACTTCTTTTAAGATTGATGGGCCATCACCAATTAATGTTGCCCCTTTGATAGGAGCACCTATTTTGCCATTTATGATTTCATAAGCTTCAGTGCAATTAAATACAAACTTCCCAGAAGTAATATCTACCTGACCACCACCAAAACTTACTGCAAATATCCCTTTATCAACTGATTTAATCATTTCTTCTTGAGAATATTTTCCATTTAACATCATTGTATTTCTCATTCTAGGGAGAACTACATGCTTGTAACTTTCTCTTCTTCCGCTTCCTGTAGATCTAGTATTCATTAATCTTGCATTTAAGCGATCTTGCATAAAGTTTTTTAATATACCGTTTTCAATCAAGACAGTTTTCTCTGTGGGAGTTCCCTCATCATCAATCGTTAAGCTCCCTCTTTTATTATGCAGAGTTCCATCATCAACAATTGTAACTCCTTCACTTGCAACTCTCTGACCCATTAAATTATGAAACGCAGATGTTTTTTTTCTATTAAAATCTCCTTCTAAACCATGACCTATCGCTTCATGAACAAGTATTGCAGGCCACCCTGGTCCTAAAACTACTTTCATTTCTCCTGCGGGAGCAGGTTTACTATCTAAATTTACAGATGCAATTCTGAATGCCTCATCACATACCTTTTTCCAATTATCATCTTTAAGATATTCATCGTAAGTCTGTCTGCCACCAACACCATAAACCCCAGTTTCTTTTTTGCCATTTTTTTCGAGCATTACAGAAACATTAAAACGAATTAAAGGCCTAACATCCGTAAGCACTTCTCCGCCCGATCTAATTATTTCTATAGACTTATGTTCTCCAGAAAAACTCGCAGTTACTTGTTGAACAATTCCACTTTTTGCTCTCGTATAATTATTAACTTCTTTTAAAAGTTCTAATTTTGATTGAAGTGATTTTTCTTCTATGGGGTTAATATTTTTATAAAACTGTCCGTTTGTTTTGGGTATCTCATGATTATAGACACCTTTCTTCGATTTTAAAGTCGAGCTTAAATTATCAGCCGATTGTTTTAATGAATTTTTTGAAATTTCATTTGAATGAGAATATGCAACAACTTCACCTGTTACAGCTCTTAAGCCATAACCTAAATCAGAACTATAAGTAGAACTTTTAATTTTACCATCATCCAAAACAATAGATTCACTCTTTGAATTTTCTAAATAAAGTTCACCATCATCACAGTTATTTAGTGTTTCAGAAATAATTTTTTCTGCGTCATTTCTTGATAAGTCTGTTTTGTTAAAAAAATTAGTCATATCGTCAAAATAATAGTTATAAATATTTTTTCAATTGGTGTATTTCGCACACATACAAAGTAACTAAATTTGGGTAATTTTACTAATTAATAGTTAAAGAATAATGAACCCGTACTGCATTTATTTTTTTAATTCTGCTTGAGCAGCAGCCAATATTGCTACAGGAACTCTAAACGGTGAACAAGAGACATAGTCAAGGCCAGTCTTTGAACAAAACTCAATACTTTTAGGATCACCACCATGCTCACCACAAATACCAAGTTTAATTTTTTTATTAATCTGCCTTCCCCTTGTTGAGGCAATTTTAATTAATTCTCCAACACCATTTTGGTCGAGACTAATAAAAGGATCAATTTCAAATATTTTGTTGTTTAAATAATCGTTTAAGAATTTGTTTGCATCGTCTCGGCTAATACCAAACGTTGTTTGAGTTAGATCATTTGTTCCAAAGCTAAAAAAATCAGCATATTTTGAAATCTCTTTTGCCTGAAGCGCAGCACGTGGTAGCTCAATCATAGTTCCAACAATATAGTCAATTTTAGTATTATGTTTTTTTTGAATTTTATCAGCAATATGATCAACAAGTGTTCTTAATATTTTTAGTTCTGTGTCAGTAGAGATAAGTGGAATCATAATTTCAGCTGTCACAGATTTTATTTTTTCTTTTTTACATTCAATAAGAGCTTCAAATATAGCTTCACACTGCATCTCATAAATTTCTGGAAAAGAAATACCAAGCCGGCACCCTCTGTGTCCCAACATCGGGTTTTGTTCATGTAGCTCTTCTATTCTGCTCTTAACTTCTTTGAAGTCTAAATGAGTTGAGCTTGCAACTTCTTCAATTTCTTTATCCGTTTTTGGCAAAAACTCATGTAATGGTGGATCAAGAAGTCTGACTGTTACAGGCAATCCCTGCATAATTTTAAAAATAGATTTAAAATCATTTTTTTGATGAGGTAAAAGTTTTGCTAGAGCTTTATTTCTATCCTCTATAGACCTAGATAAAATCATTTCTCTCACAGATAAAATTCTTTCTTGATCGAAAAACATATGCTCAGTTCTACAAAGTCCAATTCCCTCAGCTCCAAAATCTCTCGCCACTTTAGAATCTTTTTCTGTTTCTGCGTTTGTTCTTATTTTTAATTTTCGAAATTGATTTGCCCAGTTCATAATAGTTGAAAAATAACCTGAAATTTTTGGTTGAACAGTTGGCACGGTACCAAGCATTACCTCCCCACTTGTTCCATCAATAGTAATTACATCACCTTCTTTAACAACAATTTTTCCTGACATAAAATGATTTGAATCATAATCAATTGTAATTTCGGTTGAACCAGAGACGCACGGTCTACCCATGCCTCTAGCCACTACTGCAGCGTGGCTTGTCATGCCACCTCTTGCAGTCAAAACACCTTTTGCTGCATGCATACCATGAATATCTTCAGGTGAAGTTTCTACCCTGACTAAAATAGTATTTTGCATCATTCCATTAAGTCTTTCAGCCTCCTCAGCAGTAAAAACTACTTTTCCAGATGCTGCACCAGGTGAAGCAGGTAAACCTCTGGCTATAATTTTTCTTTCTACTTTTTTGTCTAAAGTTGGATGCAATAAAGTATCCAAAGTATTAGGATCAATTCTTAAAATTGCTTCTTTTTTTGAAATTAATTTTTTTGCAACCATATCAACTGCAATTTTAATTCCAGCTTCAGCAGTTCTTTTTCCAGATCTAGTTTGCAGGATCCATAATTTATTATTTTCAACAGTAAATTCAACATCTTGCATATCTTTGTAATGTTTTTCTAATTTATGAAGAGTTTTTTTTAAAACTTTAAAAGCTTTTGGCATTGCTTCTTCCATAGATTTTTCTTTAGAGTCAGCATCTTTTTTAGCTTTTTTTGTTATGTGTTGTGGGGTTCTTGTTCCTGCCACAACATCCTCTCCTTGTGCATTAATTAAGTATTCACCAAAAAAAATATTTTCACCAGTTGATGGATTTCTCGTAAAAACAACACCGGTTGAACAGTTTCTACCCATATTTCCAAACACCATAGACTGTACATTTACAGCTGTACCCCAATAGTCAGGAATTTGATTTAATTTTCTGTAAGTTTTTGCTCTTTGGCTGTCCCATGATAAAAATACTGCGCTGATTGCACCGTAAAGTTGTTCCTGAATATTCTGTGGAAAGTTTTTTTTTGTTTTTTTCTTTACTAGGTCTTTAAATCTTTGAATTAATTCATCCCAATCGTTTTCATCTAAATCTGTATCAAGCAAAACCCCACTAGTTAGCTTTTGATTATCAATCATGCTTTCAAACAAATGACTTTCTATATTCAAAACAACGTTGCTATACATTTGTATAAAGCGTCTATAGCTATCTTTGGCAAATCTTCCATTTGAAGTTTTTTTTGCTAAAGCTTTTACAGTTTTATCATTTAGTCCAAGATTAAGAATTGTGTCCATCATTCCTGGCATTGAGATTCTTGCACCAGATCTTACAGAAACAAGCAGTGGATTTTTTAAGTCTCCAAATTTTTTACCTGTAAGTTTTTCAATGTATTCAAGCTCTTGTCGAATATCTTTTAAAACTTTTTTTGGTAGTTTTTTTTTATTTTTATAAAAAAGGTCACAGACTTCAGTTGAAATTGTAAAGCCAGGAGGAACGGGCATGCCAAGTCTCCCCATTTCAGCTAGGTTTGCACCTTTGCCGCCCAATAAATTTTTTGGGTTTTTGATACTTCTAATTTTTTTATTATTAAAACTGAAAGTTAAATTATTCAAAAAATTTCTAAGTTTGTTTAAGATAGCTTTTAACAAATAAACTGAACAAAATACACGAGACAAAAAAATATTTTTTACAATTTAAAATTGAAAAAAATGTTATTATTAACAGTAAAATTTGAGTTTATTTTAAAGTTTCAATCCAGGTCCTTTTAAATATTTGGCAGAAGGATCTAGGGGCCATCTTGATTTAGCAACAAAATCTAAATTATTTATGAGTTTTTTTTTATATCTTTTGATTCCAGCCCAAGCAATCATTGCAGCATTATCACCACAGAACTCTAAATTAGGAAACAACGGAACAAAACTCATTTCTTCACAAACCTTTGTTAGGTTTTTTCGAATAGACAAGTTGGCAGCAACACCTCCCGCTACAACAAAAGTTATTTTTTCATTTATTGATGTTTTAGTTTTAAATTGTTTCATTGCCTCTTTTGTTTTTTTTTCTAAAATTTTGTTAATTGTATGTTGAAAGGATGCAGCAAGATTGTATTTTAATTGTATTTCATTATTAATATTTTTAGTTTCTCTCAACACAGCTGTTTTAAGGCCTGCAAAAGATAAATTACATCCACCCTTATTAATAATTGGTTCAGGTAATTTATAAAAAGTTTTATCACCTAGTTTTGCAAATTTTTCAATATTAGGTCCACCTGGATATCCCAGATCTAACATTTTTGCAGTTTTATCGAATGCTTCACCAAGCGCATCATCAATAGTTGTGCCTAACTGTTCGTATTCATTAACATCTTTAACTATTAAATATTGGGAATGGCCACCAGAAATTAGCAAAAGTAAATATGGAAATTTAATTTTATTTTCTAAACCCGGACTTAGAGCGTGACCTTCAAGATGATTGACGGCTATAAAAGGTTTTTTTGCAAAAGCTGCAATCGATTTACCAACATTTAAACCAACAGTTAGACAAACAATCAAACCAGGGCCTGCTGTTGCTGCCACACCATCCATAGCAGAGATTGGCAGATTACTTTCGACCAATGCCTTGTTAATAATAAAGTCTATATTTTCAACATGAGCTCTTGCAGCAAGTTCAGGTACCACACCACCAAATTTTTCATGTTCCTTGATTTGACTAGAAACTATGCTTGATAAAATTTTTGCAGAGCCATCCTCATTTTCTTGAATTACTGCTGCGGCAGTTTCATCGCAACTAGTCTCAATTCCTAAAAACGTAATATTTTTTTTCATTAATTTATGAAGTCAATATAAGAATAGTATAAAATAGAATCCTTAAAAGTATAAACTAATAATGAAAAAAATTATAATTGGAGCCAGAGGCAGCAAACTTTCCTTAGCCTATGCGGCTAAAGTAAAAAAACTAATATTAGATAATAACACAACTTTATCCAGTGACTTAATTGAAATTCAAACTATCAAAACCTCAGGCGACATATATTACGACAAAAAGTTATCAGAAATAGGAGGAAAAAATTTATTTTGTAAGGAAATTGAAGACAGTCTTTTAAAAAAAGATATAGATATAGCCGTTCACTCTTTAAAAGATATGGCATCAGAGGAAATAGAATCACTTAACATCGCAGCATATATAGAAAGAAATGATCCAAGAGATGTGTTTGTCAGTTTAAAATTTAAAAATATAAATGAACTAAAGAGTGGTGTTGTAGGCTCAAGTTCTAGAAGAAGAGACCTACAATTAAAAAAAATAAATAAAGATATAAAAGTTAAAAATATAAGAGGCAACATTGACACAAGAATTCAAAAATTAAAAGACGGTTTGTACGACGGAATAGTCCTTGCGCTCGCAGGAGTCAAAACTTTAGAATTAGAGGAGCATTCATCACAAATATTATCAAAAGATGAAATGTTGCCAGCGGTAGGCCAAGGAGTTATTGCCGTTCAATGCAGGAAGGAAGATCTCCATATCAATAACTTGTTAAAAAAAATTGATCATAAAATTACACGGCAATGTGCCATAGCAGAAAGAAGTCTACTTAAAACTATAGGTGGTGATTGTGATACAGCTGTTGGCGGACTAGCTACCATTGAAAATAATGAATTAATTTTGTCAGCTCAGCTTTTTTCAGACGATGGAGAAAAATCTTTCACTTACAACATCAAAGGTAATAAAAATGATGGAAAAAGTATTGGTAAGTTAATTGGAGATAAACTTTTAGCTTTAGCAGGGAATAATTTTATAAAAACCAAATGAATATTTTAATTACAAGACCATTGATAGATGCAGAAGATTTGATGGAGAAATTTTTTTCTCTTGGTCATAAGATTATTCACTTGCCAACTTTAAAAATTTTACCTTTAGCCATGGAACCAATCAATGCTGAAGAATTTGATGCTTTTATTTTTACAAGCGCTAATGCCATTAGGAACATTAAATTAAATTCAAACATTAAAAATTTACATTGTTTTTGCGTTGGTTCTTTAACAGAAAAAATTGTAAGGCAAGCCGGTTTTAATAATACATCTTCAGCTGGAGGAACGGTTAATGCATTAAAAAATTTAATAATGATTTCTGAAAAAATAAATAAAAATTCAAAACTTGCTTACTTTTGTGGAGACAATATTTCTTATGATTTAGATTCGGAATTAAAAAAGGAGGGAATAAAAGTTAAAAAAATTATAAATTATTCTTCTGAGATTATTGAGGACTTAAACAGTGAAAATAAAAAATTAATCGAACTTTACCCACCTGATCGTATTTTTATCTATTCATCCAGAAGTGCTCAAAGTTTCGTTGCTATTGTTAAAAACTACTCTCTAGGTCCATTGATGACACAATCCACAGTTATGTGTATAAGTGAAAAAGTTGCAAGTATTTTTAGATCTCAAGGATGGAAAAAAATTGAAATTTTTAATCCTGGAGATGAAATGTTGAAATTAGAGGATTTGAGTTAATGAACGTTTTAGAAAATTTTAAAAATCTATTTATAGATGTTTGGCAAGACGGAGTGTCAGGAGTAAATATTTCTGAGATAATAATAGCTTTAGTAATTTTTACTTTTTTTCTTTTTTTAAGAGGAGTTTTTTCAAAGTTTGTTGTAAAAAAATTAGAGAATTATGTTTCAAAATCTACTAATAGTTTTGATAATTCTCTCGTTAATTCGATGGAGGGGCCTGCAAAATTTTTCCCGATTGTCTTAGGTTTTTTTGTATCTACGAGTTATTTAACTGTCGACAGTGGAATGGTTGATACAATAAACAGATCTTTGATTACTGTATTAATTTTTTGGACCTTTCACCAAGTCGTAGGACCCTTTTCATCAGTGATCAAATCAGCAGGGGGATTAATTTCAAGAGACCTAATTAATTGGATCATCAAAGCAATAAAAATTTTAATATTGATTTTAGGTTTTGCTGCGGTTTTAGATCTTTGGGGAATTAAAATTGGTCCGATTATTGCAGGGCTGGGTTTATTCGGTGTTGCTGTTGCATTAGGAGCACAGGATTTGTTTAAAAATTTAATTTCAGGTATTTTAGTTTTAGTTGAAAGAAGATTTCAAGTCGGTGATTGGATTTTTGTGGATGGAGTTATTGAAGGAACAGTTGAAAATATTGGTTTTAGATCAACAGTAGTTAGAAGGTTTGATAAGTCTTTAGCAACAATTCCAAACTTTCAATTTGCAGAACAAGCAGTCATTAATAAATCTTTGATAACAAACCGTAGAATTGATTGGGCTATTGGACTCGAATATCGGACTACAAGTGATCAACTAAAAAATATTAAAGAGCAAATAGAAAACTTCATTAAAACCAACTCAAGTTTTTCTAAGTCAGAAGATACAATTTTAGCAGTTAAGATCGAACAATTTGCTGCAAGCTCAATTGATATTAGATTAATTTGTTTTACAAAAACAGCTCATTATTTAGAGTGGATGAATGTTAAAGATTTGTTAGCAATGGAGATAAAGAGTATAGTAGAAAGAAATAAAGCCTCTTTTGCTTTCCCAAGCACTTCGATCTATGTGGAGAAAAATTAATGAATTCTCTTCTAATTTTATTTAATCAAATTGTTGAACTGTATATTTGGGTTTTGATAATCAACGCGATAGCAAGTTGGTTGGTTGCTTTTAATATTATAAACACCAGTAATCGCTTTGTATATATAGTCTTAGAAACAACTTATAAATTAACAAATCCAGCCTTAAGGTTCATTAGAAGTTATACCCCAAATCTTGGATCAATAGACATTTCTCCAGTGATACTTATTCTTGGACTAATTTTTATAAAAAATTTTATTAATGAAATATTTTACAAAGCTGCCTTTTAAGAATGATAATAGACGGAAAAAAAGAAGCGGCACTATTAAGAGAAGAGATTAAAAAAGAAATTTTTTCAATAAAAGAAAAGCACAATAAAACGCCAGGCCTATCTGTAATTTTAATTGGTAATTTTGCTCCCAGCTTAATTTATGTAAATAATAAAGAAAAAAATTCTAGAGATGTTGGCATTAATTCTGAAGTTATAAGATACCCGGAAAGTGTTACTGAAAAAGAAGTTTTAAACAAAATAGATGAACTCAATAAAAATGAAAGTGTTTCGGGTATTCTAGTTCAGCTCCCACTGCCCGATCAAATTAATAAAGAAAAGATTATTAATGCCATTCATCCTAAAAAAGATGTTGATGGTTTTCACCCAATTAATGTTGGTAATTTATCTTCTGGATATAAAGCCATAGTTCCTTGCACTCCGTTTGGATGTTTACTTTTGATAAAAAAAATAGAAAAAAATTTATCAGGTAAGCACGCTGTTATAATTGGAAGATCCAATTTAAATGGTAAACCTATGGCGCAGTTATTGCTCAAAGAGAATTGTACAGTTACAGTTGTCCATTCAAAAACAAAAGATTTAAAACTTGAATGTCAAAAAGCAGACATTCTAGTGGTAGCCGTTGGTGTGGCTAATTTAGTTAAAGGCGATTGGGTTAAAAAGGACTCAATTATTATAGATGTGGGAATAAATAAAGTTGGAGATAAATTAGTTGGTGATGTTGATTTTGAGTCAGTAAAAGATAGGGCAAAAGCCATAACACCAGTGCCAGGAGGGGTAGGCCCAATGACGATTGCTTGTTTACTAAAAAATACTCTAGAGTGTTTTAAAGCTCAGTAGATTTTGACGTATCTATTTTAAGATACTTACTATTTCTAAATCTTACAACAACGGTCGCTAAAGACACGATTAGTATTGCAAGAGCTATATAAATTAAATTTGTAGGATCGCTATCCTTTTCTTGTAAAATTATATAACGGGCAAGAGCAGTAATCGCAATTACAAGAGGATAAGTAATTCTAACCGATCTTGTTTCCCAGTACGATCTAACTAAACCAAGAACTTCAATATAAATAAACATCAATAACAAATCAGCCAGTCCAACTGTTTTAGTTTCATACATGAGTGTTAGTTCTACAAAAAAAGCAATTATAGTGGCAATTAAAACTGCTACCACTGCAACTAATTGAATATTTCGAATCGCTTGGTTCATTATTGTAAGAGTATCAGACTTTTAAGATTTATTTAACTGTTTTGAGTGATATTTGATAAATTTTTCAACTTTAGCTTTGTTAAATGATTTGTTTTCTTCAAAGGAAACTTTTTTCATTGAGTATGCGTTACTAGATGTCTTTCTTGACATAATAGTTACATTGCCCTTGTATACTTTTAGACTAACAGTGCCATTAACTTTATTTTTATCTTTATCTATTATTTTTTGAAGATTAAGTCTTTTTTTTGAAAACCAATAACCGTTATAAACAAGCTCAGCATATATAGGCATAATTCTCTCTTTTTTATGCATAGTTTCTTTATCCAGAGTCACAGACTCCATGCCTCTATGAGCAATATAAAGTAGCGTACCACCTGGTGTTTCATAAACGCCTCTCGATTTTATCCCAATAAATCTGTTTTCAACTAAATCAACTCTACCAACACCATTTCTACCAGCAATTTGATTCAATTTTTCCAATAAGTTTGCAGGGCTTAATTTTTTCCCATTAACTGAAATAGGTTCACTATTTTTAAATCCAATTTTAACTATTGTTTTTTTATTTGGTGCCTTTTCTGGAGACACAGTTCTTTGAAAAATAAATTCTGGGGCTGAATTTTTTGGATCTTCTAGGGCTTTACCCTCAGTAGAAGTATGAAAAAGATTATCATCGACAGAGAAAGGCGGGGCTCCTTTTTTATCACTTGGTATAGGAATATTATTTTTTCTAGCGTATTTAATTAAATCTGTTCTAGAAGCCAATTTCCACTCTCTCCAAGGAGCAATAACTTTAATTTTTTTCCCAAAAAAAGCATAACCTAGTTCAAATCTAACCTGATCATTACCTTTTCCTGTAGCTCCATGAGATACTGCATAAGCGCCATATTTTTTTGCTATTTCTATTTGTCTTTTTGCAATCAAAGGTCTCGCGATAGATGTGCCAAGTAAATAAGTACCCTCGTATAGAGCGTGGGATCTTAACATCGGAAAAACATAATCTTTTACAAAAACATTTTTTAGATCTTCAATTATTATTTTTTTAACACCAAGTCTTTTAGCGTTTCTTATAATTTTTTTTCTATCAATAACCTGTCCTATATCTGAGGTATACGCGATTACTTCTGCTCTATAATTTTCTTGCAGCCACCTTAAAATAATCGAAGTATCAAGACCTCCTGAATAGGCTAGAACTATTTTTTTCATTTATTAACTACAGCTTTTTTTAGCCGTATTATACGCTTTAGTAAAACCCATCATTGAGTAGTGATCTGTGGTTTCGGCACCTTTAACAGTTCTTGCTTTTACAATTACATCTGTCGCTTTTTTCATCAATTGAATAAATTTTTTCTCTTCTTGATCATCAAGTATCCATGCAAAATTTTCTTTTGAAAAAAAGGAATAACTTCTTTTGCCCGATTTAGCCGATACTGTCGAAGCTTTATATGTATGACCGCTAGTTATACTAATTTCATCTTTTATATTTTCCGAAGGTCTAAAAGTTACAAATAATTTTGATTTACCTCTTTTGACTGCAGCTGGGGCTCTTTTTGTCGGCAAGGTTTCTGCAAAGCAAATCTTTCCTTCATCTGTCTCAGCTGTAAAACTTTGCCAGTTTTTATATTTACCTGTTGATCTTGGTGTATTAGCAAAAGAGTTTGAAGAGAAAATTAGCAAACAAACTAGAATTAAAATTTTTTTAAATAACATAAATTTATTTCTATACTAAAAATAATCTATTTCAATGGCTTGAATTAAGGTGAAGGATTGGGATTATTATTGTGAATTAAATTAATTTTATCCATCATTTCATCTGTCAACCTAATATTAACACTTTGGATATTTTCTTTAAGCTGATCCATCGTAGTCGCACCGATAATATTACTTGTAACAAAAGGTCTTGAATTGACAAAAGCTTGAGCGAGCTGAACCATTGTAACTTTACATTCTTGAGCAAGTTTATAATATTCATCATAAGCTTTCATGGCTAATGGATTTAAGTGTCTTTCCCAACCTTTGAATAATGACATCCTAGTATTTTTTGGCATTTCGCCGTTTCTATACTTACCCGACAAAGCTCCTGCTGCCAGTGGATAATAAACAAGCAAACCACATTTTTCTCGAATGGAAATTTCAGACATACCTACTTCGTAAGTCCTGTTAACAAGGCTATAAGGGTTTTGCACAGACATCATTCTTGGTAAATTTTTATTTTTAGATAGTTCCAAGTATCCTGATAAGCCATAAGGAGTTTCATTAGACATTCCTATATGTCTAATTTTCCCACTCTTAATATATTTATCTAATGCTTGTAAAATTGATTCAAAATTATTCCAATTACTTTCTTTCTCATCGTGCTTATAGTCTCTTGTCCCAAAATAGTTTGTATTTCTTTCAGGCCAATGTAACTGATACAGGTCTATGTAATCTGTTTTGAGTCTTTTTAAACTTTCATCTATAGCTTCACCTATTTTTTTTTCAGTAAAGTTATTTCCTCCACCTCTTATCCATTCACATCCATGTCCAGCAACTTTACTAGCTAAAATAATTTTTTCTCTGTTTTTTCTTTTTTCAAACCAATTTCCGATCATTTTTTCGGTTTTACCGTAAGATTCTGGAGTTGGTGGAACAGAATATATTTCCGCAGTGTCAAAAAAATTTACACCTTGATCTAATGAATAATCCATTTGTTCAAAAGCATCTTTTTCAGAGTTTTGAGTGCCCCAGGTCATTGTGCCAAGGCAAATTAAGCTTACATCTAGATCGGTGGTTCCTAATTTTTTAAATTTCATAAAAATCTAACATTTTTTATGAGTTAATAAGGGTGTTGTAAAGGTAGTATTGAATTTTTTAAAAAAACAATTATATTAGTGTTATGGAACTAAATAGACAAAAAACAACTACCAGATCTTCTGCTTCAGAAGCAATCATTGACCAAGGCTTGCGAGCCTACATGCTTAAAGTTTATAACTACATGGCTTCAGGTGTACTTTTAACCGGCTTTATATCTTTATTGTTTTTTAAATTGTCCGTTGTTACTGGAACGTCAGGTGAAATAACTGGTCTCACTAGTTTTGGTTCTACAATTTACACCTCAGGATTAAAATGGGTGATCATGCTGGCCCCACTAGGAGTAGTTTTTTATATGAGTTTTAATATTGCAAAAATGACCTCAGCAAAGGCTCAATCTACTTTTTGGGTATTTGCAGCTTTAATGGGAGCCTCTCTATCTTCAATTTTTTTAATGTATACAGGTGAAAGTATTACAAGAGTATTTTTTATTACAGCAGGAACTTTCGGAGCAATGAGTATTTATGGTTACACAACTAAAAGAGACCTTACAAAATTAGGTTCTTTTTTAATGATGGGGCTTTTTGGAATAATAATTGCATCAATAGTAAATATATTTATGAAATCTTCTATGATGTATTTTGTAATATCTATTTTAGGAGTTTTAATCTTCGTAGGTTTAACTGCATATGATACGCAAAAAATTAAAAACATGTATTTAGTTAGCGACAGCGGTGAGTTGATGGGAAAAAAAGCTGTTATGGGGGCTTTGACTCTTTATTTGGATTTCATTAATTTATTTATAATGCTTTTAAGACTTTTTGGTCAAAGAAGATAATTATTTTACAGCCCTTAAATTATTCCATCTAGTTTTCTCTATAAGACTTAAAAGATCGCTAGATTTTTCTAATACATTCCCGTGCTTATCTTTAATATAAAATTTTTCGTTATAATTTTTAGGTTTTAGGTTTTTTAAGATTCTATAAATTGGTTTTTCAGAGGCACGTTGATAAATATCAAAAGAAATTTCTTTAGGGCCGATGGATACGCCATAATCTTTCCAGGTACCATTAGAGACCATTTTTCCATATAAATTCAAAATTGTTTGAAGTTCCTTTTTTACAAAATAAATTTCTTTATCCGTGTTTTTGCTCACATTGTTTACTACTAGCTTTAGACTTCTCATATTTTATGTTTATTAATTAATGGTATTTGAAACGCAGTAAATACAAAAGTTAGTGGTAACATACCCCAAACTTTAAAATTAACCCAAACTACCTCTGCTTGTGTCCTCCAAACTAATTCATTAATTATAGCTAGAAATATAAAGAATAACATCCATCTATTATTTAATTTATCCCAACCCATTTCATTAATTTGAAATGCATTTTGAAAAAAATATTTAAGAAAGTTCTTATTTAAAAAAGTTTTACCTACAAACAAGATAAGAGCAAAAATAATATTAATAATAGTTGGTTTCATGTACAAAAAAACTGGATTATTAAAATATAGAGTTAGCCCACCAAAAACTGAAATTATAATCCCACCTACTAGAGGAAGATACGGAATCTTTCTCTCTATTATATAGCTGATAAGTACAGCTATTAGTGTTGCAACAATTAATGGAGGAATAGCAGCGCTTAAATTGTTCCCACTTCTATAGTAGAATGTAAAAAAAATTAATAATGGACCAAAGTCTGTAATAAATTTTAATAGTGGCTTATTCACATTTTATTTTAACATAAATATATTTTTAAAGAAATTTATATATTGATTTTTAAAAAAAATTTACTATCTTAATAACTAATGGCCATAAAAAATATTGCAAAGTTTTCAATTGGTACAATTGTAAAACATAGACACTTTGATTTCCGTGGTGTTATTTATGATGTGGACTTTGAATTTAATAATTCAGAAGAATGGTATCAGTCCATTCCCAAAGATGTGAGGCCTAGAAAAGATCAGCCCTTCTATCATTTGCTCGCTGAGAGCAATGATGTAACGTATGAGGCATATGTATCTGAACAAAATCTCTTGGTTGATAGTTCTAAACAACCAGTGAAGCACCCACTAATTGAAGAAATTTTTGTTGGTAAAAAAGGGTCTAATTATCTCAAGCTTTCCAACTAATTAAATTTTCACTGCCACAAATTCAACAATATTAGATCAAATCAAAAACATAGATTCTACGTATATTGTAGTTGTTAATGCCTAGTTGGGAATTATCTACTTGTTCTCCCTCCCAATTCTCAATTAGGCAAAACAACCATCTTCCCTTAAAATCAGAACTAATATAATTAAGGTCAAAATGTTTAAATTTTTTTCATCTAGTAACGTATATTTTTTAATTCAAAACCTAATTAAATTTATTAATTCAATATTTTTTTTAGTATTGGTTGTTGGTTTAACGTTTGCCTTAGTTTTATCCCCGCCTGATTACATACAGGGAGATTCAGTTAGGATCATGTACGTACATGTCCCTTCAGCATGGATAGGTCTAGCTTGTTTTTCTTTTATTTCTCTTTTTTCAGTTCTTAATTTTATTTTTAAAATAAAAAATTTTTATTTTATAAATAAAAGCATTGCACCAATTGGCTTGTTGTTTACTTGTTTAGCAATTGTAACCGGATCTTTGTGGGGCCAACCAACTTGGGGGACATGGTGGGCCTGGGATGCCAGGTTAACCTCAATGTTAGTTTTAATGCTATTTTATGTTTTTTATATTTTAGTATTTAAAATAATTAAAAATGAAAATTTAATAATTAAAATTTCATCTATAGTAGCTATTGTTGGTTCAATTAATTTACCAATCATTAAATACTCAGTTGAGTGGTGGTCTACCCTTCACCAGCCTGCCAGTATAAAAATTACTGGATCTAGCGCTATACACTCATCAATGCTGCTTCCTTTAATGACAATGTTGTTTGTTTTCTTGCTTTATGCTGCGTTAATTTTTCTAATGAAATATAAAACAGAAATCATTAGAATAAAGAAAAAAAACATTAAAAGATTATGATAACTGAATTTATATCAATGAATGGATACGGACTATACGTCTGGTTTTCTTTTAGCATTGTAGTTATTTCTTGTGCGATTGTTTATTATAAAACTAGAAAAACTTTAAAAAAATATGAGAAAGAGTTTTTGGTTGAACTTGAAGCCCTATCTTTAGAGGAAAAAAATAAAGCTTTAAGAACTTCTAAAGTTGCACAACAAATATTAGCAGCAAACTCTAAGATTAATTAGAAGCATTTTAAATGCTCACAAAAAAAGTAAAAAGCAGAATTTTATTTTTATTTTTTATTTTCTCAATATCTGCAGCAGTAGTTGTGTTTATTTTAAAATCTCTAAACCAAAATATTTTATATTTTTCAACACCAACTGAAATTAATCAAAGAGAAGATATCATTTTAGGGGATGCGATGCGTGTTGGAGGGATGGTAAAAAAAAATTCAATAACAGTAAATAAAAAAAATATTCAGTTTATTGTTACTGATTTTAAAAATGAAATTTTAATTAGTTATACTGGTACTGTGCCAAATTTATTTGCAGAGGAAAAAGGAGTTGTAGCCGAAGGTAAACTTAAGGATAAAAAGTTTTTTATAGCCGATAGAATACTTGCCAAGCATGACGAAGAATATATGCCTCCTGAAATTAAACAAATAATAGAAAATAATGCTAAGTAATATTGGGTCAATATTAATTTTTTGTATTTTAAGTTCAAGCTTACTTATTATTTGCAATTCTTGTATCGATATAAAAATTAAAAATCAATTAATAAAAAAAAATATTTATAATTTAAGTTTATTCCAGACAACTGCTACAGCTCTAAGTTTTTTTACTTTAGTTGCGGGATTTATTTTTTCAGATTTTTCAATGATTAATGTTTATGAAAACTCACACACTGAAAAGCCACTCTTTTATAAGATAGCAGGGACCTGGGGTAATCACGAGGGAAGTCTACTTTTATGGATTAATATTTTAGTTTTATTTTCCTATTTATTTTTAATTTTTAATTATAAGCACAATAAAAAATTTAGATTATATACTTTAATTTTTCAAAATTTTTTAATTATTGGATTTGTAATTTTTTTATTACTAAATTCGAATCCATTCAGCTCAATTTATCCTATTCCCTCAGAGGGCTTAGGCTTAAACCCAATACTCCAAGATCCAGCTTTAGCTATTCATCCTCCACTTTTATATGTTGGATTTGTCGGTTGTTCGATTTATTTTTCTGCAGCTATTGCTTCGATACTTTCAGAGTACAACGGTAAGCAATTTGCTTTATCAATAAAATCTTGGGTCCAAATCTCATGGGTATTTCAAACACTTGGTATAACTGTAGGATCTATCTGGGCTTACTACGAATTAGGCTGGGGAGGCTTTTGGTTTTGGGATCCAGTTGAAAACGCATCTCTACTTCCTTGGTTTGCAATCTCTGCATTAATGCACTCCGTAATGGTTCTAGAAAAAAGAAATACTTTATATGAATGGGTAATTATACTTTGTCTTTTGACATTTATTTTAAGTGTAACTGGCACTTTTCTTGTTAGATCTGGAATCTTAAACTCAGTACATACCTTTGCAAGCGATCCGTCGAGAGGATTATATATTTTGATATTTCTGTCTTTGATGATTTTAACTTCATTGATAATATTTTTTAAAAAAAGAAAAAGAGATACATATAATTTCAATTCTAATAGTAAAGAGACTTTTATTTTAGCCAATAATTGGTTTATGATTTTTTTTCTAGTAACAGTCTTAATCGGCACTCTCTATCCAATCTTTCTAGATGTGTTAACAAATACAAAAATCTCTGTTGGACCACCTTTTTATAATATTGTTATAATACCATTTGTTATTCCCTTTCTATTGCTCATGGCGATTGGACCTCAAACTAGTTGGATAAATTCAAAAAAAAATTACTTATTTAAAGCGATATATATTTTGGTTGGAGCGTTAGTGATAAATTTATTTTTATTCTTTTTCTTTGGAAACTATGGCCTTTATTCTAATTTAATTTTAATTGTAGCTACTTTTTTAATCTTACATTCAATTATAGATGTAAAAAAATCTCTAAAGAAAAAATTTGAATATCCAAGAATAATTTCTCATTTAGGCTTTGGTTTTCTTATTTTTTTTATTGGAGTAAATTATCAGCACTCAGTTGAAACAGATTTTAATTTAAGAGTTGGAGAAACTAAAACAACAAATAATTATGAGATTTTTTTTGAAAATATAAAAATAAAAAAAAATAAGAATTATAAATCGATAATAGGTGATTTTAAAATAATTGATCTTAAAAAAAAAAATGTACAGTACTTAAATCCTGAAATTAGGATCTACGATAAACCAGAGACTTTAACTTATGAGGCCGCAATAAAATCAAGGGTTAATTCTGACTTATATTTAACTATGAGCAATGTATCTAGGTCTGATTTTTACAACATTAAATTTCAGAACAAGCCATTCATGATTTGGATTTGGATTTCTGCACTCATGATTGCTCTTGGTGGAATCGTTCAACTAATGTTAAAAAAAAATGAGAATTAATTTTTCAAAGATTATTATTTTTAGCTTTGTAATATTTCTTATTTCAGTTTTTTGGATGGGATTAAAAAAAGATAATAATTATAGTACTAAAAATCTTACTGGAAGTGAAATTGGTAATTTCAAACTACCGTCCATTTATAGTAGTGACATAATCTCAGAGGAAGCATTAAAGCAAAATCAATTTACATTAATTAACTTTTTTGCATCATGGTGTGCACCGTGTAGGCTTGAACATAAATATTTAATTAAATTAGCACGTCAAAATAAAAATATTAAAATTTTAGGTGTAAATTTTAAAGATAAAAAAAAAAATGTTACAAATTTTTTAAATGAACTAGGTGATCCATATGATTATATAGTTGAAGATCGAGACGGCAAGGCATCAATATTATTTGGGACTTATGGTATTCCAGAAACAATTTTGATTAACAAAGAATTGATTATAATAAAAAAAGTTATAGGGCCTTTAGATCAAACACAATATGAGGAAATTTTAAAATTAACACAATGATATTTAAAAAAATTATTATTATTTATTTTCTTTTATCTTCTTCACTTTACTGTAAGGAGGCGAGTTTAGAATTAATTGAAATATATAAAAATTTAAGATGTATAGTTTGCCAAGGTCAGTCTATTGCAGACTCTAATTCGGATTTTGCTTCGACTATAAAACTTGTTGTAAAAGATCAAATTAAAGAAGGAAAAACTGAAGAAGAAATCTATAATTTTTTAATTAGTAAATATGGAGAGTGGATTGTTTACAAGCCGACATTTAAGAAGAACAATTTTTTTCTTTGGTTTTTACCCTATTTTATATTTATTCTTGGAGGGTTAATAATTTTTATAATTATAAAAAAAAGTAAGCACAATAGGGCTAATTGAATGTATACTTTTTTAAGTTAAGGTAGTATTTTTCATAAAAATGAAAACAAAATTTACAATATTCACCTCATGTTTTATCGTTTTATTAAGCCTTGAATTAATATTTTTTGACGTGAAAGCTGCAGATACGATTACCCAGGAAAGGTACAATAGAGTGTGTAAGTGGAAAATATTTAATCCTCCTGAATGTAAAAAACGAATTATAAAAAGAACATCAGTAGGTAACAAAAACTATGAAGGCACCTCAACAAATACTACTAAAAAAAGAGTAAAAGATGGTGACTGCATATGGGGAATATTCAATCCACCAAAATGTCGAGGTGACGACTCAAGAGTAAAAAGTGACATGAGAAATAAATCTCAGGGAGAAGAAAAAAGAATTAAAAGAGCAAGAGCGTTTGATGAAAAAAATAATGATATATCTATATACACCGGAACATTTGATACCATAGATAAAGAGGGTGACGATCAAACAAATTTAGTAGGCATAGAACATAAAAATGAAAATTTATTTAGAGATACATGGCTAGGTAGATTCTCTCCTACAACAGGTGGATTTGTTACTGGAAAAAATTCAATTTATTTGTACACTGGAATTGAAGCTGACTATGAATTAGGACCAATAAATATTTCACCAAGTTTTGCCCCAGGTTACTACGAAGCCGGTAACGGTAAAAATTTAGGAAGCGCGCTTGAATTTAAGTCAGAAATAAAAATTGGAATAGATCTATTCAAAAATTCTAATCTTGGATACAGCTATAGTCATATTTCAAATAATGATTGGGGAGATGTAAATCCTGGTACAGATAATCAATCAATAACTTTTTCTAAAAATTTTTAATCGTGAATTTAAACGATTGTTATAATTTCAGTGACTTTAGAAAGCTTGCAAAAAAAAATCTACCCGCTCCCATATTTCATTATATTGATGGTGGTTCAGATGATGAAACTACTTTAAAAAGAAACACAGAGTCTTTTTTAAAATGTGATTTAGTTCCAAATATCTTAGCTAGTGTGGGAGAGCCAGATCTTTCAACAACTGTTTTTGGTCAAAAAATTGATTTACCTATTTTTCTAGCACCTACAGCCATGCAAAGACTATACCATCATGACGGCGATAAAGCTTCAGCTAGAGCGGCAGAAAAATTTGGTACCTTTTATAGCATGTCCACTATGGCGACATCATCTATCGAGGAAATTGCAAATGTTTCAGGCGGACCTAAAATGTTTCAGCTCTATATTCATAAAGACCAAGGCCTAACCGATAATTTGATAGACAGATGTAAACGTTCTGGTTTTAAATCTCTGTGTCTTACAGTTGACACCGTTGTAGCGGGTAATAGAGAAAGAGACCATAAATGGGGATTTACAACTCCTCCTAAATTAACCTTAAAAAGTTTAATAAGCTTTGCGACTCATCCTAAGTGGGCTTTTAACTATTTTACTCATGAAAAATTTCAATTATCTAATGTTGCGCATTGGACAAAAAAAGGCTCAAGTATAGCAAAAGGGGTTATGGAGTACATAAATGAACAGTATGATCCAGCAATGAGCTGGAAAGATGCTGAGTATGTTGTAAAAAAGTGGGGAGGACCGTTTGCTCTAAAAGGAGTTATGTCCGTAGAAGATGCTAAACGAGCAGTTGATATTGGTGCGTCAGCAATTTTACTTTCAAATCATGGTGGTAGACAACTTGATGGATCAAGATCTCCATTTGATCAATTACCAGCAATTAAAGATGCTGTTGGAGATAAATTAGAAATTATTTTAGATGGCGGGATTAGAAGAGGCACCCATGTTTTAAAAGCCTTGGCATTAGGAGCAACGGCTTGTAGTTTTGGCAAAGGTTTTTTATTTGCTTTAGGAGCAGGCGGACAACAAGGAGTAGAGATGGTGCTCCAAAGAATGAGAGATGAGATTAGAAGAGATATGATTTTAATGGGTTGTAAAAGTATAAAAGAATTAAATCCAAGTAAATTAGTATTCCGTTAATAAAGATAGGTCAATTATAAGTATTTTAATATTTTTTAATTCTGTTAACTTACTTAATCTTAAAAAAATAAAAAGATGAAATTAGCAAAAAACTTAGAACGATTAGGTACAGAGTCCGCCTTTAGTATTTTAGCTGAGGCAAAAAAGTTAGAGGCTCAAGGAAAAGATATGATTCATTTGGGCTTAGGTCAGCCTGATTTTAAATCTCCAAAGCACGTCGTTGAAGCTGCAAAAAAAGCTATCGATGATGGTCATCATGGCTATGTTTTAGCCAATGGTATTTTAGAGTGTAGACAAGCAGTTTCTAGAAAAATTAAAGCTCTGTACAATAAAGATGTAAGTCCCGAACGAGTAATGATAATGCCCGGCGGTAAACCAACAATGTATTTTGCTATCTCAATGATAGGTGAACCTGGTTCAGAAATAATACACCCAACACCTGGATTTCCAATTTACGAGTCTATGATCAACTATACTGGTGCCAAAGCAGTACCTTATGACCTAACAAAATATAAAGATTTAAAATTTGACCCTGAAAAAATTTTATCACTAATTACAGACAAGACCAGGCTACTTGTCTTAATAAATCCTAATAACCCAACAGGCAGTTTTGTTGAAAAATCTTCAATTGATTTTTTAGCAGAAGGTTTGAAAAAATTTCCTCATGTAGCAATATTAAGTGATGAAATTTATAGTAGACAAATTTATGACGGAAAAGAAATGCCAACTTTTTTTAATTACCCGGATCTTCAAGAAAGATTGATAGTCTTAGATGGATGGAGCAAAGCTTATTCGATGACTGGATGGAGAATGGGTTGGAGTGTATGGCCAGAAAAATTAATTCCACATATTACAAAGTTAGCAATTAATAGTTTTTCATGCGTGAACGCCCCTTCACAATATGCTGGCATTGCAGCATTAGATGGTCCTGATGATCCAATTTATGAGATGATGAAAAAATTTGATGAAAGAAGAAAGTTAATTCACAAAGGGTTAAATGATTTATCTGGCATTACATGTAGTTTGCCAGGAGGTGCATTCTATGCTTTTCCAAATGTTAGTGGTACAGGAATGAATGGTTCAGAATTTTCAAGAAAATGTATGCACGAAGCAGGCGTAGCAATTGTGCCAGGGACAGCGTTTGGCCAAACCTCAAATGACTACGTGAGGTTCAGTTTTGCGGCCTCCAAGGAAAATATCGAAAAAGCCCTTGAAAAAATAAAAAAAATGCTTGGATAACTGTCTTTGCCTTTTGACCAAACAACCTAAAAATTATAGAATTATTATATGACTAGCCTCCAGATGCCTAAAGTTCAGCAATCAATCTTATCAAGTAAAGATAAAATTATAGCTGAGTTACGTAAAATAATTAATCGTGACAACATTCTTTCTCATGAAGATGAAATCAGACCATACGAAACAGATGCATTAGCTGCTTATAAACAAAAACCTTTACTAGTGGTATTGCCAGAAACAGTAGATCAAGTTAGTGAAGTTTTAAAATATTGTAATGAAAATAAAATTAAAGTTGTTCCAAGAGGTGCAGGAACTGGATTATCAGGAGGAGCATTACCTTTGGCTGATTGTGTTTTATTGAGTATGGGGAAATTTAATAAAATAATAGAAGTTGATTATAAAAATAAATGTGTAGTAGCTCAGCCCTGCGTTACCAATCTTGCAATAACTCATGCTGTACAAGACAAAAAATTTTACTATGCTCCAGACCCATCAAGTCAAATAGCTTGTTCCATTGGTGGAAACGTGGCTGAAAATTCTGGTGGAGTTCATTCTTTAAAATACGGAGCAACTACAAATAATTTACTAGGCATTCAAGTTGTTTTGATGGATGGAACTATAACAAGATTTGGTGGAAAAACATTAGACTCCGAGGGTTACGATTTACTTGGTTTGATGACTGGCTCAGAAGGTTTACTTGGAGTCATTACAGAAGTGACAGTCAAAATTTTAAAAAGTCCTGAAGTTGCTAAAGCTGCGCTAGTTGGTTTTACATCGATCCAAGATGCGGGAAATTGTGTAACAGAAATTATCGCAAAAGGAATAATACCTGCAGGTATGGAAATTATGGATAAAGTTTTAACAAAAGCAACTAACGACTTTTCAAAAGCTGGCTATCCCGTAGATGCGGAAGCTATGATGATTATTGAATTGGATGGCACAGATTCAGAAGTGTCAGAACTAATTAAAAGAGTAGAAGAGATTGCAACAAAAAATAAATGCTCAAGTATAAAAACGAGCAAATCAGACGAAGAAAGATTAAAATTTTGGACTGGAAGAAAAGCTGCTTTTCCAGCTTGTGCTGAATTAGCGCCAGATTATATGTGCATGGATGGTTCTATACCACGAGGAAAACTCGCAGAAGTTTTAAAAGAAATTCAAAAACTTTCAGTTAAATATGGACTGCCTGTAGCGAATGCTTTTCATGCTGGAGATGGTAATCTGCACCCGCTAATTATGTTTAATGCAAATGATCCTGAACAGTTGAGAAAAACTGAAGAATTTGGTGCAGAGATATTAAAGTATTGCGTTAAAGTTGGTGGAGCACTGACTGGAGAACATGGGGTAGGAATAGAAAAAAGAGAACTAATGTGTGAAGCTTTTAATGATACGGACATACAGCAACAACTCAAAATTAAAATTGCGCTAGACCCAAACTCTTTACTTAATCCAGGCAAAGTATACCCAATCTTAAGAAAATGCGCTGAGGAAGGAAGAGTACATGTCCATGGAGGAAAAACAAAATTTCCAGACATCCCAAGATTTTAGTATCTCTGCGCTAAAGCCAGATAGTGAAGGAGCTATAGCTGAAGTTATCAAACACTGCTATAAAAAAAATATTCCACTTGAGATTAATGGGTTAGGTTCAAAAAAAAATATTGGTAAAAATTTTCAATCAGAAAAAACTTTAGATCTTTCTAATTATTCTGGAATAATTAAATATGAGCCAGAAGAATTATATATAAAAGTAAAATCTGGAACACCCATTAAAGAAATCAAAGAAGAATTAGATAAAAAAAATCAACAACTTGCATTTGAACCGACTGATTTTGGTTTTCTTTTTACGGGAAAAACGAACGAGGGAACAATTGGTGGTGTTCTTTCAAGTAATTTTGCAGGTCCTAGAAGGTTTAAAGTTGGAAGTGCTCGAGATCATATTCTAGGATTTAAGGGCGTAAATGGAAAAGGTGAAATAATAAAATCAGGTGGAACAGTTGTTAAGAATGTTACTGGCTATGACTTAAGTAAAATTATAACTGGTTCTTTTGGCACTCTTAGTGTTTTTACAGAAATATCAGTTAAGGTTTTACCAAAAGCTGATTTAACAAAAACATTAGTTATTGAAAATCCACATTTAAAAAAAGGCCTTGAATATTTAAACATCGCTTTAGGTTCATCAACCGATCCATCAGGGGGCGTTTTTTATCCAGAATATTTTCGGAGTCAATTCGTATTTAACGATCTAACAACAGAAGGGCCCATTACAGCAATAAGGATAGAAGGTTCAAAACTATCTGTTGATGAAAGAATTGATCAATTATTAAAAGAGCTAAATGTTAGTGGTAAAGAAATTTCAGTTTTAGATCCTTCCCAATCAGGTATTTTTTGGGAGAACACAAGATGCTTAAAAGTATTTACAAATCTAAAAAGTAATCTATTTAGGGTTGTTGTTCCAGCGAGTGAAGTATTAAATTTAACTAGCAGCCTTAAACCTTATAATGTTAAGTATTTTATAGACTGGGGAGGGAATTTAATTTGGCTTCAGGTAGATGAATTAAATTTAAACTCATTAAAAGAAATCAGGTTTTTAGTAAAAAACCTAGGAGGTTACTTAACAGTTCTCAAAGCAGATGAAAGCCTGAAAGCTTCAATTGATATTTTTACAATTGATGAAGTAAAATATAAGATATCTGAAAAAATTAAAAAAAGTTTTGACCCTAAAAGAATTTTAAATCCAGGAAAGATGTATACAGGTATTTAATGCAAACAACATTTACTCCAGACCAGTTAAAAAACAAAAATAATAAATCGACAGAGGAGATTGTTCGTAAATGTGTTCATTGCGGCATGTGCAATGCTACCTGTCCCACCTATCAAATATTAGGTGACGAACTAGATGGGCCGCGTGGCAGGATTTATTTAATTAAAGATATGCTTGAGAACAACAAACCAGGCAATGAAAAAGTAGCCAAACACCTTGATAGATGCTTATCTTGCTATGCTTGCATGACAACTTGCCCATCACAAGTGAATTATATGCATTTAATTGATCACGGAAGAAGTCATTTAGAAAAAACTTATAAGAGACCAATTTTAGAGAGATTATTTAGAAGTTTATTGTCTCTAACACTTCCCAATCCAAAAACTTTTAAAACACTAAGTATTTTAGTTAATGTCGTTAGACCAATAAGTTTTATCTTTCCAAAATTTATTAAAAATTCTATGAAATTAATGCCATCGGTATTCCCAAAAAAAACTTTAAAAACCCAAAGGATTTATTCAGCAGAAAAAAATAAACCAGTAGCAAGAGTAGCTCTACTCACAGGCTGTGTACAAAGAGTAATTTCTCCTGAGATTAATGAGTCAACTATTCGATTGCTTAATAGACATGATGTTGAAGTAATAGTTATGCCGGAAATTAATTGTTGCGGTTCTTTAGACCATCATTTAGGAAAAGAAAAAGCAGCTCATGAACTATTTAAAAGAAATATTAATCTCTGGTATGATGAATATTTAAACAATGGTTTGAACGCAATAATCAGCAATACTTCTGGATGCGGCACCACGCTAAAAGATTATGGTTTTATTTTTAGAGGTGATAAAGAGATGAAGAAAAAAGCAAAAAAAATATCTGAGCTCACAAAAGATATAACAGAATTTTTAGATAAAAATATAAAACTAAATTTTATGCAAAATGAAAAAGTATATAAAATTGCTTATCATTCACCCTGCTCTATGCAACACGGCCAAAAAGTCCATCAACAACCAATTGACTTAATCAAAAGAACAGGTAATGAGGTGTTAAATATTCCAGAGGGTCATTTGTGTTGTGGTTCAGCAGGAACGTACAACATCCTTCAGCAAAAAATTGCTAAAACACTACTTAAAAATAAAGTTGAAAATATTAATAAAATTAAACCAGATTTTATTTCCACTGGGAATATTGGTTGCATGACTCAAATTGCTAGCGGTATAGAAACTCCTATAGTACACACTGTAGAAGTCATTGATTGGTTAACCGGTGGTCCTAAACCAATAAAGTTAAATAATTTATGAAAAAAAAAATATTAATTACTCGAAAACTCTTAAAGGAAAATGAAGATAAGTTAAAAGAACTTTTTGACGTTAAACTAAATGTCAATGATGAGATATATACAGCAGACAAAATTTTAGAACTTTCTAAAGATTGTGATGGAATATTGTGTGCTGTTACAGATAAATTTAACAATGAACTCATCAATAAATTATCTCCATCAATTAAAATCATTGCTAATTATGCGGTTGGATATGGAAACATTGATGTAAATGCGGCCAAAGAAAAAAATATTGTTGTTACCAATACACCCGAAGTATTAGATGACTCCACAGCAGATGTTTCAATACTTTTACTCTTAGGCGCGTCTAGAAAAGTTTTAGAAGCAAGAAGAGCTGCTGAACGGCAGGATTGGAAGTGGTCTGCAGATTTCATGCTAGGCAAACAAATGTCAAATAAAAGACTAGGTATACTAGGCATGGGCAGAATAGGAAGAGCTGTTGCTAAAAGGGCTAGAGGTTTTAATATGGAAATTCATTACCACAACCGAAGCCAACTATCAAAAGACCTTGAGGAAGGAGCGATCTATCACAAAACGGTAAAAGACTTATTCAATTGTAGCGATTTTTTATCCATTAATTGCCCCGCAACAAAAGAAACTAATAAGATAATCAACAAAGAAACATTAGCGTTTCTTCCAGATAATGCTGTAATAGGAAATGCCGCTAGAGGAGATGTTGTAGACGATGAAGCAATGATTGAAGCACTTAAATCCAAAAAGGTTTTTGCTTTTGGTCTAGATGTTTATAATGGTGAACCTAAGATACATCCTGAGTATTTAAAACTAGATAATATTTTTTTGTTACCTCACTTAGGTAGCGCAACTAAAAGAACTCGTTGGGATATGGCGTATAGAGCCACACAAAACCTAGAAGATTTTTTTGCTAAGGGTGCGGCGTTAGATAAAGTAAATTAATACAACCTATAAATGTATTTGTAAGAATACTTAAATAAATACAACAAAAATTAAGGGGTTATTTCGGGGGCATAAAATACTTATTTTATAGAGACTCTACGTTTGTTTTGTGCTTAAATTCTGCAACGTTAAACATATGTTAATAACAAAAAAAAGGAGACAAAATATGTCTAAAAAAGAAAAAACGTTAAAAGGAATTAAAACTCCTTCAAGACGTAAATTCTTTAAAGTAGCTGCAGCAACAGGTGCAGCAGCAGCAGTTTCAGTAGCAATGCCTAATATTGCTTTTGGTGCTCCGCAAACTTTAAAGATGCAAGCAGCTTGGCCTTCAGGAGCAAATATATTCTTCGAAATGGCTAAAGATTATGCAGATATGGTAGGTGCTATGTCGGGTGGAGAACTTAAGATAGATCTTCAACCAGTTGGCGCCATAGTAAAAACTGGAGAAATAGGACAAGCAGTAAGTTCTGGCGTATTAGATATGGGTCACTGGGTGACTGCATATTGGTATGGTAAAAATGCTGCGGCTTCTCTTTTTGGAACTGGACCTTCGTATGGAATGTCATCTCAAGAAGTAATGGGATGGATGGAGTACGGTGGAGGTAGAAAACTTTACGATGAAACTCTAGCAAAAGTTGGATTTGATTACGTAGGGTTCTTTCATATGCCTATGCCAGCTCAGCCTTTTGGTTGGTTCAAAAAGAATGTAACTAAAGTATCTGATGTTAAAGGAATGAAATACAGAACAGTTGGTTTAGCGACTAACGTGTTGACAGCTATGGGAATGGTAGTAAGAAACTTACCAGGTGGTGAAATTCAGCCAGCGATGAAAACAGGTTTGATCGATGCTGCTGAGTTTAACAACCCAACATCTGACTCACAGTTTGGTATGCAAGACGTATCTAAGCACTATCACTTAGGTAGTTTTCACCAGTCTCAAGAGATGTTTGAAATTCCAGTGAATAAAAAGAAATTCAATTCACTGTCACCAGCACATCAAGCTATCTTGAAGAATGCTGCTTATGCCGCAAATAGTGATAACTATTTCAAAGCATTAGTTAGATATTCTGCTGACTTAGCTAAATTGATGAATGAGCACAAAGTAAATGTGTATCAAACATCTGATGAAATTTTATCCGCACAGTTAAAAGGTTGGGATAAAATTGTTAAAGAGTTCTCAGGTAAAGATGCTCACTTTAAGAAAATCATCGACTCTCAAAAATCTTACGCTAAGAGAGTAATGAAATACTTATTGATGAATCAGCCTAACTACAAACTTGCTTATGAAAATGAGTTTGGAAATATAACGAAAGTTAAAATTTAATTAACTTTTATATCAATTTAGAAGGGGGCCTAGCGCCCCCTTTTTTTTATAGAAATTTTAAAAAAATTAGATTAATTTATGATCATGAGAAATTTCATAGCATTTACAGATCATCTTAGCACTTCCGTGGGAAAATCTTTTGCTTGGTGTATTGTAGTTTTAATGTTTGGAACTTGCTACGAAGTTATCATGGCTTATGTTTTTAATGCCCCAACGCTTTGGAATTTTGATTTAAGCATGCAAATGTATGGTGCAATTCTTATGATGTCTGGAGCATATTGCCTGGCTACTGAGTCTCATGTTAGAGGTGATGTAATCTACAGGCTGTTTAAACCAAGGACTCAAGGTTGGATTGACTTAATTCTTTATTTTATTTTCTTTTTTCCAGGAGTACTAGCTTTAGTTTTTTATGGATATGAGTATGCAGCATTTTCATGGAAACTAAAAGAATCAAGTTGGAGCAGCCCAGCGCAAATTCAAATTTACATGGTAAAAGCATTAATACCTACTTCGGGTGTTATTTTAACTTTGCAGGGTATTAGCGAAGTGTTTAGATCAATCATATGTATACAAACTGGACATTGGCCGGCGAGAATGGTTGTGGCAGAAGAAACTGAAAAAATATTAATGAGAACTTCACAAGACGAGGATCAAAAAGATGCTATTTAGTTTAACTAATCCAGAAGTGGCAATCTTGATGATGGTTGTATTTTTACTTGCGGTGTTATTAGGTTTTCCAATCGCATTTACATTAATGGCGATGGGAATAGGTTTTGGCTATTACGCCTACTACGACCCAACAGTAATGGAACATTTCCTTGATAATAGGATCTTTCAATTATTTGTTCAAAATACTTACACTGTAATGGACAACAATGTTCTTACAGCGGTCCCCTTATTCTTATTTATGGGATATCTAGTAGAAAGAGCTGGAATAGTAGCAAAATTATTTTTTGCAATAAGATTGGCTGCACACAGATTACCTGCATCAATGGCAGTAGCTGCGTTAATAACTTGTACTTTATTTTCTACAGCAACGGGAATTATAGGTGCTGTTGTAACATTAATGGGGTTACTTGCATGGCCCGCCATGGTCAAGTCAGGGTATGATAAAAAATTTGCATCCGGAATAATTTGTGCAGGAGGATGTTTGGGAATTTTAATACCACCAAGCATTATGTTAATTGTTTACTCAGTAATTGCACAATTATCACCCTTAAGATTATTCGCGGCAGCAATTTTTCCTGGATTGATGCTTGCGGGTTTATATATAGCTTACGCAGTAACGAGAGCTTATTTCGATCCATCAATTGCACCCAAGCCAAAGGCAGAAGATATTCCACCGAGGTCTGTAATTTTAAAAGAGGTTTTATTTTCGTTCGTCCCACTTTTTGCATTAATAATGTTAGTTCTTGGAACTATTTTAGCTGGAATAGCTACTCCAGCAGAAGCAGCAGCAGCAGGTGCATTTGGAGCGTTAGTTTTATCTTACTTTTACAAAACTCTTAAATGGCAAAATTTTAAAGAGTCAGTTTTTTTAACTGCCAAAACTACAGCAATGATTATGTGGTTATTTATTGGATCTTGGACATTCGCAGCAGTTTTTTCATATTTAGGTGGACACGAAGTTTTTGAACACTTTTTCAAATCAATGGATTTGGCTCCTTGGCAATTTTTAGTAATCACACAATTAATAATATTCTTATTAGGCTGGCCTTTAGAGTGGACTGAAATTTTAATTATATTTGTTCCAATATTTTTACCTTTGTTAGTGTTATATGATGTAAATCCCTACTTCTTTGCAATGCTGATTGCTTTAAATTTACAAACTTCTTTTTTAACTCCACCGATGGCAATGTCCGCTTATTATTTAAAAGGTGTTCAATCTAAAAATGTTGAACTAATGGAGATATTTGCTGGCATCATGCCGTTTTTAGGAATAGTTATTTTTGCAATGGCTTTAATGTATTGGTTTCCAGGAATAGCTTTATGGTTGCCAGAAACCCTTTTCGCAGATTAAAATTACAGTGATAGATATTTTTTCAATGTCAACTAGTGAACTAGTTACAAAAATGAGAGAAGGACAAGTCTCATCAGTTGAAGTTTGTAAGGCATATATCGAAAGAATTAATAAGTTCGAAAAAGATGTAAAAGTTTGGAATTTCTTTGATAAGAAGATTCTTTTAGAAAAAGCAGAGGAAGCTGACGATTATAGAAAATCAGGAAAACCACTTGGTTCACTTCACGGTTTACCAATTGCGGTGAAAGATATTTTTGGAACAATTGATATGCCAACAGAATGTGGAACTGTTTTTAGAAGAAAACAATCTGCATCTCAAGACTCAGAAGTTGTAAACTTGTTAAAAAATGCTGGAGCAATTATTATGGGCAAGACAGTAACCGCTGAACTTGCTTATATACATCCTGGTAAAACTACTAATCCTCATGATTATTCAAGAACACCAGGTGGTTCGTCTAGCGGATCTGCAGCCGCGATTGCCGCTCAAATGGCTCCTCTTTCAGTTGGGTCTCAAACAGGCGGTTCGATTATAAGACCAGCATCTTATTGTGGTGTAGTTGGATACAAACCTTCTTATGGATTAATTTCAAAAACAGGAGCACTAAAAACTTCTGAAAAATTAGACACCGTGGGTGTATTTGGAAAGACTGTAGAAGATGTAGCCTTGTTAGCAAAGGCATTAATTAAAAAAGACTTATATGACCCTACTACAATTCATTTTGCAGCTGACAATATGATAGAATCTTGCAAGAAAGAACCAAATTTTGAACCAAAATTTATTTTTTATAAAACAGACAAGTGGAAGGATATGCACAAAGATTCGAGAGATGCTTTCGAATTCTTCATTAAAAAATTTCAAAAGTATATTGAAGTATTTGATACTCCCTCATACTTTAAAGACATCCCAAGACACCATCAGGTTATTCATGAAACTGATTTAGCTAATAATTTTCAAATGTATTACAAAAAAGATAAAAAAAAACTTTCCAAAGAGATGAGAGATGCAATTGAAAGAGGTCTAAAGTATTCAGCTTATGAATATGCTAATGCCATAGATTTTATGAAGCAAAGCTACCACTCTTACAAAGAAGTTTTTGAAGATTACCACGGGGTAATAACCCCATCTTCAAGTGGCGTAGCAGACAAGGGTTTAAAGTCAACGGGTAGTGCAGATTTTCAAAAAATTTGGACATTCATGGGTTTACCAACTATTTCACTTCCTTTACTTACAGGCGAAAGTGATTTACCATTAGGCGTTCAATTAATAGGCGATAAACTTGACGATATTAGATTTTTAAGCTCGGCAAATTGGCTGGAAAAGAATTGTAAAGATGATAAATAAAATAACATCACTGTTAGGAGTTTTATTAGCTATAGCTTTTTTAGTAGGACTAACATCAACTCTAACTAGATCCTCATCGATTGGTTTTTGGGACATACTTCCCGCTTATATTTTTGTGGCCATATCCATTGGCATGATGATTTACGAAACTTTCAGTAATAAAAAATAGCTTTAATTCACCTGACTGAGAAAAATCATCCATACCTTCCTTATATTTTACTTTTTATTCAGCCAGCCTTTATGGCAACTAATTCTATTATTGCTAAAGGAGGAGTGATCCATGTCCCTCCAATTTCTCTTGCATTCTATAGATGGTTTTTTGTTTTTCTTATTTTGTTACCTTTTACAATAAACAGTATTTTACAAAATCGTAATTATTTAATTAAGGAGTCCAAACAACTTTTTTTCTTAGGATTCATGGGCTGTGGAATATGTGGTGCCTTTCCATTTTTGGCTGGTTTAACAACTACAGTTACCAACATTGGTATTATTTATACTTCGTCTCCAATTTTTATAATCTTAATTTCATCTATCTTTTTCAAAGAAAAAATATTTAGACTTCAGATTGTTGGATTAACCCTATGTTTGTTAGGTGTATTTTTAATTATCATGAAAGGTAAAATTTCTTTACTTTTAAGTTTTAAGTTTACAACCGGAGATCTGTGGGTACTGGGCGCAGCTATAGGCTGGGCTTTATATGCTATATTTTTACTCAGGTGGAAAAGTAGATTTAGTTTTTTTGTACGTTTTTGTTTGATAGCATTTATGGGGTCTATTTCTCTTTTACCTTTTATGATTGTAGAAAATACTTTCTTTAGAAGCATAGACTTTGATAAATATTTTTATTTTTGGACTTTATTCGCAGCTTTTTCACCTGGAATTATTGCTTACACCATTCATCAAAAGGTACAAAAAAGTTTAGGTGCTTCCACAACGGGATTTATATTATATTTATTTGCAATTTATGGTGCATTTTATGGAATTATTTTCTTTAATGAAAAAATAGAATTATACCACTACCTTGGCGCGATACTAGTTTTCACAGGTGTTTTTTTTGCTAAGAAAAAAAATTAATAACTGAATTAATTGTTTAGCTCAGAATCAATTTTATTTATAAAATTCTTCAATAGACTTGCGTCCTCTTTTGATAAAATTCTATCTTTGGACTCTGCGCTTTTTAACTCTTCCCTAATTTTTTCTTTAAGATCATAAATTTTTTCTTTTGAGGATAAGTTGTAAATTTGTTGTTTAATTTTTCTTACTTGCGTTCCAATTGTAAATTGGAAAAGTAAAAAAAGGCCAATTAAAATTATTGTAAATTTGTAAATAAAAATTTTCATTTTTTCTTATATATCGTTGTAACTAATATATCACCAACATATAGTTGATCAAAAATGCTATAATCGTTTAATGTCCTACGCCTTTTTTTATTCATGAGATTAAAAAAGTAATTATTGTCGATTAAAAAATCAGGTTTTTCTGAAACATCTTTGTATGTAATTTTATCTTTACCATCTAATTTCAAAAAGAGGAGATTGTTAATTAAATTGGTGTCACTAATATTTGAAATACTAATTGTTTCGCTTTCTTTTTTAGAAGATAGGATTTTTTCTAAAGCATATTTATTACTAAGACCCCAATAATCAACTTCATAGTTTAAGTGGGATTTATTTCCACCGATAAAATTAAAATAAACATTCTGATGAGGATGATTAACAAACATCCATTTGATTTGAAATAGGATGCAGATAAATAATAGAAAAAAAAGAAATACTCTAAATTTTTTAAAAAAAAGAGTAAAAAATCTGATTTCAGAAATAGCTAGGATTATAATAAAAGGATATATGAAGTAAAAATGTCTCCACCCACCATAAAGAGTTGAATTAAATATCACAGATAAAAATAACGAGATAAAAATAATACTTAAAAATATTAAATTATATAATTCTCTTTTCCCCCTCCACAAATCGTTAAGTTTTTTTACATCACTCATCATAATAAGCCTCTTCATTGCTCTACGAACGGTTCTGAAAAAATTTATAAAAAAAAAAAACAGGATATAGAAAGGAGTAGTTACGCTTATCCATAGTGGTAAATAATACCAGTCTACTATCTTAGCTGGAACATACTTGCCGGCATAAAAATTTATGAGATCAATATCATAATTTTTAAATACAAAAAAAGAGTTTAAGAAATTACCAAAAGGATTAGACCAAAGATATGGCCAGAAAATTACTACTAAGAATAATAGAAATAATAAATTTATTAAAATTTTAAATGAGATTTGATATTTATAATCATTTCTTAAAAATTTTATAAGTATAAAATAAAATATAAATAAAGGTACTAACAAACCAGCTAATCTTATGTTTGCCGACATAGCTGAGGTTAGTGCGAATAAAAATGAATTAGCTAGATCTGGTCTTTCTAAAAATTTTATACCAAAAAATACACAAATAATAAATGAGTGCATAAAAATTATATCTTTACTGTTATAAAAACTTTCAGCAAAAAACCTTGGTGAGATGATTAAGATAAAACTTCCAAATAGAGACAAATATATTGAACCAAATTGTTTTTTTAATAAAAGAAAAAAAACGATATGGCCAACTACTGTTGTTAAGAATATTAAAAAATGTCTAAATAGATAAATATTTTCAATACTATTAATTCCAAAAACTTTTTCTAGAAACACCAGAGGAAGCTCAAAGGCTATTCCATAATGAGGATAATTTATGTCAATTTTTTCATTTTGAAAAATTTTTGATACATAATCGTAATTACTTAACCCAATTGACCTTTGTATGTCTTCATCAAAAGCTATGCCATAGTCATCAAAAATTGTAACTCCTAATAAAAAAAGTATGAAAAAAAAAAAAATTATAAAAAAATTTTTTTTTCTAAATAATTCGTTATTTAATGATGTGAACATTATAAAATAGATTTAAATCTAAAATTTTAATCTTAAATGGTAAAAAATTTTCTTTTACTTTATTCTTGAAATTATATCTTATAATAGAAACTAAATTGTAGATTGAATTTATATGTTCTATTGCATTCATATAATCATATTCTAAATTATCTAAGTTAAGGTTTTTTTTAATGTTAAAAATTTTATTATAAAACCTTCCTAAACGCCATAAAAAACCAGGATCTGTTGGAAGAGATATAGAAACTACACCTCCTTTTTTCAAAGTTTTTAAGACTGATTTAAGAAACTTTTCTGGGAATGGTATGTGCTCTAAAGTATGAGAAATTATAATTCTATCAAAATAATTTTTCTTGAATTGTATTTTATTACCATCGTAATAGAAGTATTTAATATTTTTATTTTTTTTAAAAGAATTGTCTTTCAAATTTTCTAAAACAAAATATTCACAATCTTTATTTTTTAAGTATTTATAATGTGGCTCAGAACCGGCTCCTATTTCTAAAATTTTTTTACAATCTTTTTTTGGATTAGTTTTTTCTAATTCGTTATGACAGTATCTCATTAAAATTCCATTAAGGCCTGTATATAAATGTTGAGAATAAATTTTATTTATCTTTTTAGCTTTAATATTTTTTTTTTTGAAAAATTTAAACATTTTAAATAAATAACTGAAAAAGCAATCTTAAGCTATACTTTTTAACTTTGACCTAAAAGAGCCGAAGCAAATAATTTGGCGTCAAAAAAATGTAAATCATTTTCTTTTTCACCCATACCAACAGCCAAAATTGGAAGTTTATATTTTTTGCATATGGCCAGAACTATTCCTCCTTTAGCAGTGCTGTCCAGTTTAGTAATTATTAATCCAGTTATTTTATGTATCTTAGTGAACTCTTCAACCTGGTTCATTGCATTTTGTCCTGTTGTTGCGTCTAAAACTAGAATTGTTTCATTAGGAAAGGATTGATTAATTTTTTTTAAAACATTAAATATTTTTTTATACTCATCCATTAAATTTTTTTTATTTTGCATTCTGCCGGCAGTATCAATCAAAGCTATATCAATATTTTTTTCTTGCGCATAAATTGCTGTTTTATAAGCAACAGAAGCTGGATCGCTTCCAGTATCAGATTTTATAATATTGACGTTAATTTTATTAGACCAGAGTTCTAATTGTTCGATAGCTGCAGCTCTAAAAGTATCAGCCGCACCAAAAATTACTGTTTTTTTATTATCTTTATAAAATTTACCTAACTTTCCTATCGTAGTTGTTTTTCCAACTCCATTTACACCAGACACAATAATTACAGTTGGTTTACTCGAATCTATAGAAAGTAAATTTTTTTCATAAGGAATTAAAATATCAGCTATTTTTTCAGCTAAAATGTTAATAATCTCTTTTGGGTCAATTAAATTTTTATCAACTTTTAGTTTTTCAAATTCTTTTTTTAATTCAGTAGCAGTTTCAGTACCAACGTCTGCATTTATTAAAAGATCTTCAAACTGAGATAAAACAGTTTGATCAATACTTTTTTTGGAAAATATATTTTTTATACCCGAGGATAAATTTGAAGAACTTAGGTTAAGACCTTTTTTAAACTTATCAAGTAAACTCATTTTAAATTTCAAGCTTAGTGTGTTTTATTTCAGAAACTGGACCTGTCATATAAATATTAAGATCTTCTTCTATTTTTATACTTAAATTTCCTTCTTTAAATTTAATATTAACATCATTTTCAGTTAGTTTTTTTATCAATGATGCAACTGCCGTAGCGCAAGCAGCTGTTCCACATGCTTTTGTCAATCCAGCACCACGTTCCCAAACATTTACTGTGATATTATTTTTGTCATTTATTTGAGCGAATGTAACGTTAACTTTTTCAGGGAATAATTCATGATTTTCAATCTTAGGTCCTAATATTTTAAGATCATATTCAAAACAGTCTTTAACAAAAAAAATTATATGTGGGTTACCTACATTTAAGCTAAATCCATGAGTAAATATTTTACCATCAATATCTAAAGTTATATTGTCGTGATCTAATTTTTTTATTAAAGGAATTTTATTCCAATCAAATATAGGCTTTCCCATTCCAAGCTTGACGCTAAAATCTTCGACAATATTTGCATCAAGAAATCTATTGCTTGTTTTTAGTTTAATTTTTTTTTTATTCAAGTCTTTGCTTAAAAGATAAGCCACACATCTACTTCCATTTCCGCACGCACTTACTTCATTTCCATCTGAATTAAAAATAGTGATTGGGAAAGCTTTATCAACTTCTTCCTCTATAAAAATTAATTGATCAAATTCAATATTACGATGAAAAGATACCCTATTACCTAATTCAAATATTTTCTCTTTAGATATATTTACTGAGTTTTTTCTTCTATCAATAATAATAAAGTTATTACCTAAACCGTCCATTCGAAAAGCATTAATCACTGTCATAATAGAAGATTAGTATAATTATTCATTGACTTTTAAAACCCCAAATTGTAGCTTCGACCACTTTCCGCAAATACACATGTTTTTGCGGTGCTCTTAGAAATAAGAGGATCGACACTAGTCAGCGAAGGTTCGCCCACTAGTGCAATTGGTGTTGCTTGATTATAAAATGTTTGAAAACTTAACAAATAAATTAGAGACTATATTCTCTAAACTTAAATCGGCCCCCTCTTTAAACGAAGAGCAGGTGGATGCAGGTCTAAAAGAAATACGCTTAGCCTTATTAGAAGCTGATGTCGCTCTTTCTGTTGCTAAAGAATTTATTGAAAAAATTAGACTCAAAGCTATTGGTCAAGAAATTCTGAAGTCAATCTCTCCAGGTCAAATGATAATTAAGATAGTTCATGATGAGTTGGTAAAATTTTTAGGTGATAAAAATCAAGAACTGAATTTAAATGCCGTACCACCAGTGTGTATTCTTCTAGTGGGTTTACAAGGATCGGGAAAGACAACAAGTGCTGCAAAATTAGCAAAATTAGTAGAAAAAAAATATAGTAAAAAAGTTTTTTTGGTTAGTCTAGATGTATATCGTCCAGCAGCACAGGAACAACTTAAAATTTTAGCTGAAAATAATCAGATTAATCATCTGCCAGTAATTAGTGGTCAACAACCATTAGATATAACAAAAAGAGCTTTAAACGCTGCAAAGCTTAATGGATCAGACGTTATTATTTTTGACACCGCAGGACGTACACAAGTTGATCTTATGATGATGAATGAGATTAAACAAATAAAAAGCTTAGTTAATCCAACCGAAACCATTTTAGTTGCAGACTCATTAACAGGTCAAATTGCAGCGAACGTGGCAAAAGAATTTGATAAAACGGTAAGCATTTCAAGCATCATCTTAACAAGAATAGATGGCGATGGCCGTGGTGGAGCCGCATTAAGCATGAAACATATTACCAACAAACCAATTAAGTACATTGGTGTTGGAGAAAAAATTGAAGATTTAGAAATATTTTACCCAGAAAGAATAAGCAATCGAATTCTCGGAATGGGCGATGTCGTTTCTCTAGTTGAAAAAGCATCGGAAGGAATAGATGAAGAAAAATTAAGGAAAGAAGAAGAACAATTAAAGAAAGGGTTATTTACGCTAGATAATTATTTGTCCCAACTCAGGCAGATGAAGAAAATGGGGGGAATGGAAGGAGTTTTATCTCTTTTACCTGGAGTAAATAAAATAAAAAAACAAATGGAAAATGCCTCAATTGATGAAAAAATTATTACTACAAACGAAGCTATTATTCTCTCAATGACAAAAAAAGAGAGAGAAGATCCAAAAGTAATAAACGGCTCAAGAAAAAAGAGAATAGCTGCTGGAGCCGGTGCTGACGTTTCAACAATAAACAAATTATTGAAACAGTTCAAAATGATGACAGAAATGATGAAAAAAATGTCAAAAGGTGACAAGAACTCAATTCCGTCTGGAGCTATTCCCGATGAATTGTTAAATCAGTTAAAACCAAAATGAAAGGAAGCCAATGTTAAAAATAAGACTATCAATGGGAGGTGTTAGAAAAAGACCCATTTATAAAATTGTGATTGCAGATAGTAGAGCTGCCAGAGACGGAAGGTTTATAGAGAAGATAGGATCTTTCAACCCTCTTTTACCTAAAGATAATAAAGAAAGAATTTCTGTAGAGGCTGAAAGAGTAAAACACTGGATAAGCAAAGGTGCTAAACCAACATTAAGAGTATCACGAATATTAGGTGAAGCTCAAGTTATGCCAATGCCAAAAGCTGGACACAACCCTTTAAAAGCTGTGCCAAAAAAAGATCGAAAAAAGGGTGATGATAAAGAAGCTCCTAAAACAGAAGCGGTTAAAACAGAAGCTCCTAAAACAGAAGCGGTTAAAACAGAAGCTCCTAAAACAGAAGCGGTTAAAACAGAAGCTCCTAAAACAG
>Ga0222652_1000016_pt1 | contig 124430 bp, 119 predicted proteins | sample AntAcemetagen371_FD_179803 | JGI IMG/M metagenome (GOLD analysis project Ga0222652, IMG submission 179803) | Saline water microbial communities from Ace Lake, Antarctica - #371 | ecosystem: Environmental > Aquatic > Non-marine Saline and Alkaline > Saline | place: Antarctica: Ace Lake... | reverse complement strand
AAGCGGTTAAAACAGAAGCTCCTAAAACAGAAGCGGTTAAAACAGAAGCTCCTAAAACAGAAGCGGTTAAAACAGAAGCTCCTAAAACAGAAGCGGTTAAAACAGAAGCTCCTAAAACAGAAGCGGTAAAGGAAGAACCAAAAAAAGATTAAAAAAAAGAGAATCTAGATGTTGTATATTAGAATCTTCTCGCTTTACCCAAAACTATTTCCTGGCCCGTTAGACACTGGGATTTATAAAAAAGCGAGAAACAAGAAAATATGGTCTTTGGAAACAATTAATATTAGAGATTATTCTAAAGACAAACACAAAACAGTCGATGACACTCCTTATGGAGGAGGTAGTGGTATGTTAATGAGAGCAGACATTATTGCCACTGCTTTAGATAAAAATATTAATAAAAATAAAAAAGAAAAAATTATTTATCTTTCTCCAAAAGGAAAAAAATTTGATCAATCATTAGCCAAAAAGTTTAGCAAATTGAAGAATTTAAATATTATTTGTGGTCATTTTGAAGGTATTGACCAAAGAGTTTTAGAAACAAGAAACATTGAAGAAATAAGCTTGGGAGACTATGTTCTATCTGGTGGGGAAACTGCTTCTTTCGTTTTTCTTGATGCTATAATTCGTTTATTGCCAGGTGTTTTAGGCAATAAATTTTCCACTCAAGAAGAAAGTTTTGAAAGGCATTTGTTGGAATATCCGCAGTACACAAAACCACAAAAATGGGGAAAAAAAACACCTCCAGATGTGCTTTTGTCAGGTGATCACGCTAAAATAAAGGGGTGGCGTTTAGCTCAATCTGAGGCTATAACACGTCGCCTAAGACCAGATTTGTGGCAAAAATACATTAACAAATTTAAAAAATGAAAAATATTGAAGATATAAACAAAGCATCGGTTACAAAAATACTTTCAACTAAAAAAATTACAGATTTTAGTCCTGGAGATACTATAAAAGTAGGAGTTAAAATTGTTGAAGGAAAAAAAGAACGTATTCAATATTTTGAAGGCGTCTGTATAGCTAAAAAAAATAGAGACATTAATTCATCTTTTACAGTGAGAAAAATTTCATTTGGTGAGGGTGTTGAAAGAACGTTTGCTCTTTATAGTCCTATAGTTGACTCAATTAAAGTAATTAGATCAGGGAAAGTTCGTAGAGCCAAACTTTACTATTTGAGAGATAGAACGGGTAAATCTGCAAGAATAGCTGAAAAAATTAAAAAGAAAATTGGAATTGATGTAGTTGCTAAACCCGTTGAGAGCACTCAACCTACTGAAGCAAAAGGTCTTACAGAAAAATCTAAAAAAGAAGCTCCAATGCAGACTAAAGCTTTGAGCAAAGAAAATAAATAATTTATTTCTTAATGTCCAAAACATTATACGACAAGATCTGGGAAGATCATATGGTACATCAGCAAAGTGATGGTACTGAACTTTTATATGTTGATCGTCATTTAATTCATGAAGTGACTAGTCCCCAAGCTTTTGAGGGGTTGAGAATAAACAAAAGAAAAGTAAGAAGAGCAGACTTAACTTTAGCAGTAGCAGATCATAACGTTCCAACCTCAGATAGATCCAAGGGAATAATTGACGAAGAATCAAGAATTCAAGTTGACACCTTAAGAAATAATTGTAAGGAATTTTCGGTTGAATTGTTTGATATGAATGACAAAAGGCAGGGCATCGTACATATTATAGGTCCTGAACAAGGTTTTACGCAACCAGGCACAGTAATAGTTTGTGGCGATAGCCATACAGCAACTCACGGGGCTTTCGGAGCACTTGCATTTGGCATTGGAACATCTGAAGTTGAACATGTTTTGTCAACACAAACTTTGATTCAAAAAAAATCTAAAAATTTAAGAGTAAATGTTGATGGTAAATTACCTCTTGGAGTTACAGCAAAAGATGTCATTTTAAAAATTATAGGAACAATTGGCACAGCAGGCGGCACAGGCTATGTTATTGAATTTGCAGGTGAGGTAATAAGAAGTTTAAGCATGGAGGAGAGAATGACTATTTGCAATATGACTATTGAGGCAGGAGCAAGAGCCGGTTTGATTGCCCCAGATCAAAAAACTTTTGATTATTTAAAAGGAAAACCAAAATCACCAAAAGGCAACAACTGGGAGAAAGCGTTAGCATTTTGGAAAACATTATATTCAGATAAAGACGCTAAATTTGACAAAGAAGTAAACATTAACGGTAGTGACATCGAGCCCCTAGTAACATGGGGAACTTCACCACAGGATGTAGCATCTGTGACAAGCAATGTACCTGATCCTGAAAATGAAAAAGATGAGGAAAGAAAAGCTGCTATGTATAGATCTTTGGATTATATGGGTCTCGAACCCAACATCAAAATTAGCGATATAAAGATAGACAAGGTTTTTATTGGTAGCTGTACAAATGGTAGAATTGAAGATTTAAGAAATGCAGCAAAGATTATCAAGGGTAAAAAAGTTGCTAAAACTGTCAGTGCTATGGTGGTACCTGGTTCTGGTCTAGTTAAAGATCAGGCTGAAAAAGAAGGGTTAGACAAAATATTTATCGAAGCCGGTTTTGATTGGAGAGAACCAGGCTGTTCCATGTGTTTAGCAATGAATGCTGATAAATTAAATCCTAAAGAAAGGTGCGCATCAACTTCAAATAGAAATTTTGAAGGCAGGCAAGGTAGAGGTGGAAGAACTCATTTAGTTAGTCCGGCTATGGCAGCAGCAGCAGCAATCGATGGTTGCCTGACAGATGTAAGAAAGTTTCAATAGTATGGAAAAATTTAAAACTCTCAAGAGTATTCCAGCACACATGCCACTATTAAACATTGATACTGACATGATTATTCCAAAGCAGTTTTTAAAGACAATTAAAAGAACTGGTTTAGGAAAAAATTTATTCTTTGAAATGAGATATGATGATGAGGGAAATCCAATCAAAGATTTTATTTTAAATAAATTACCTTTCAGTAATTCAAAAATACTTTTAGCTGGAAAAAATTTTGGATGTGGTTCTTCTCGAGAACATGCACCTTGGGCTTTACTAGACTTTGGTATCAAATGTGTCATAGCACCAAGTTTTGCAGATATTTTTTATAGCAACTGTTTTAAAAATGGCATTCTTCCAATAGCACTAGATGAAAAAAGTATTCTGGAGCTTTCAGACTACTCAAAAAGAGAGCAGGATATTGAGATCAAATTAGAATCTCAAGAAATTATATTTGGTAACAAAGCTATTAAATTTGATTTAGATGCATTTAAAAAAAAATGCTTAATAGAAGGCTTAGATGATATTGCGTTATCTTTAAAAAAATCAGCAAGTATTCAAGATTATGAAACAAAAATTAAAAATTCAAAACCATGGCTAGCAAAAAATGATTAAAATAAAAAAAAGAAAAATATTATTATTACCAGGAGATGGCATCGGCCCTGAAGTTATAGCCGAAGTAAGAAAAATATTAGAGTGGCTAAATAAAAATAAATCTTTAGATTTTGAAATTGAAGAAGGATTAGTTGGCGGTGTTTCTTACGATAAACACAAAAATCCTATAACAGACGAGGTTTTTTACAAAGCTTTAGAGAGCGAAGCTGTTATTCTAGGAGCTGTTGGTGGACCGAAGTGGGATGATTTGGAATTTTCTAAAAAACCTGAACGAGCACTTTTGAAACTTAGAAAAGAATTAAAATTATTTGCTAATTTAAGACCAGCAATATGTTTTAAACAACTAGTCGATGCTTCAAGTTTAAAACCTGAGATCATATCAGGTTTAGATATTATGATTGTAAGAGAGCTTACAGGAGGAATTTATTTTGGAGAGCCAAGAGGGATAATGCCAATCGAAAACGGTGAACGAAGAGGTGTAAACACACATAGTTATACAACTAGTGAGATTCATAGAGTAGCAAGAGTTGCTTTTGAATTAGCAAAAAAAAGAAAAAATAAAGTAACTTCCTGTGAAAAATCAAACGTAATGGAGGCAGGCCTTCTTTGGAAAGAAGAAGTCCAGGCACTGAAAGACAAAGAATTTAAAAAAATAGAACTTAAACATATGCTAGCAGATAATTGTGCCATGCAGCTTTTAAGGGATCCTAAGCAGTTCGATGTTATAGTAACTGATAATTTATTTGGTGATATTTTATCTGATGAGGCAGCAATGTTAACTGGTTCTTTAGGCTTGTTACCTTCAGCTTCTTTAGGAGCCAAAGATAAAAACGGCAAAATGAGATCAATGTATGAACCCATTCACGGTTCTGCTCCTGATATAGCTGGCAGGAATATAGCAAATCCAATAGCAAGCATTCTAAGTTTGTCGATGGCTTTAAAATATTCTTTAAATCTTGATACTGAGGCTGATTTAATAGAATCCGCAGTTCAGATGGTGCTAGATGATGGGCTTAGAACAAAAGACATCATGTCTTCTGGAAAAAAAGAAGTAAGCACGTCAGTTATGGGTGATGCTATTATAAATAAGTTAAAATAGAATTATTTTTATGAATTTTGCAATAATAGGTGCAACAGGTAACGTAGGCCGTAAGACCATCGCTATACTTGAAAAGTCTAAAATTAAAATTAACAATCTCTTTTTAGTCGCTTCAAAAAAAAGTGCTGGAAAAATTATTACTTTTAAAAAAAAAAAAATTAAAGTTGAATCTTTAGAAAAATATAATTTTTCAAAAGCAAAAATAACAATCTTTGCAGCCGGAAGCACTATTGCAAAAAAATGGGCTCCTATTGCTGCTAAAAAAACTATTGTTATTGATAACTCAAAGCATTTTAGAATGGATAAAAATATTGCTTTAGTGGTCCCTGAGGTCAATGAAAGTGCTCTAAAAATTTATAAAAAAAGAAATATTATTGCTAATCCAAACTGTTCAACAACTCAATTAGTTTTAGTACTCAAACCTTTGCATGATAAATTTAAAATTAAAAGAATTGTAGTCTCAACATATCAAGCTGTATCAGGAGCAGGCAAAATATCTACGGATGAACTATTTAGTCAGACAAGGAATTTTTTGAAAGGCAAAAAAATTAAATCAAAAAATTTTACGAAGCAGATTGCTTTTAATTTGATCCCTCATATCGATAAATTTGTAAAAGATGGGTACACAAAAGAAGAATGGAAAATGGAAAATGAAACTAGAAAAATTTTAGATCCAAATATAAAAATGACCGCCACATGTGTAAGAGTTCCTGTAAGGACATCACACTCGGAGTCAATAAATATTGAATTTAGAAAAAACTACAGCCTGAATAGTGTCAGACAATTGTTAAAAAAAGCTCCTGGCTGTAAAGTGGTAGATGCAAAAAAAAACGGTGGATATATAACTCCATTTGAGGCTGAAGGGAGTTATTTGACATATATTTCTAGAATTAGAAAAGATAATTCAAATAAAAAAGCTCTAAATTTGTGGGTTGTTTCAGATAATTTACTTAAAGGTGCTGCATTAAATACAGTTCAAATTGCTGAAGCTTTAATTAAAAAGTATATTAAATAATATGCAGGAGAAAAATCCTTTATCACCTCACCTACAAATTTATGGATGGCAAATTTCATCACTTCTTTCAATAACACATAGAATTATTGGAGTAGTTAATACTGTTGCTATAAGTTTGATTTGCTTATGGACAATTTTTTTATTATTTGGTGAACAAAATTATGAAGTTATGAAAAGTTTCCTCCAATCATTTTTTGGTAAATTTATTATAATGAGTTTAATTTGGTCTTTTAGTTTTCACATATTCAATGAAATAAGACATTTAATTTGGGATTTGGGGTACGGTTTTGATCTAAAAATTTCTAAGATCACAGGAGTGATAACTATTGTTGGCTCCTTAACCACAACTATTTTAATATATTTATTTAGTAGAAATCTTATTTAAAATGCATCATTCCACAAAAAAATGGTTATTTACAAAATTTAGTTCGGCATTACTGATCCCTTTAATGCTTTGGTTTATAATTAATTTAGTATCTATTTACGATGCAGAATATATGGAGCTAATTAGTTTTTTTTCCAACCCTACTTCAAAAATCTTATATTCTTTGTTTGTGATCTCTGCTTTTTCTTTTTTTAGCCTAACAATTAGTGAGGTTTTTGAAGACTATATTAAAGATGAAAAAACTAAAAATGTCGCAACTAAAATGCTCTATTTGTTTGCTATAGTTATGCCTTTAGTAACAATATTAAGTATATTAAGGTTAAATTAATGAGCTCTTATAAAATTATAGATCATGAATACGATGTTGTGGTTCTTGGAGCCGGTGGTTCAGGCCTGAGGGCAGCGGTAGGTTTATCCGAAGCTGGATTAAAAACAGCATGTGTCTCTAAAGTTTTTCCAACTCGAAGTCATACTTCAGCAGCACAAGGTGGTATTTCTGCTGCGTTAGGTAACATGGGTGAAGATGACTGGAGATGGCATATGTACGATACCGTTAAAGGATCTGATTGGCTAGGAGATCAAGATGCAATCGAATATCTATGTAAAGAAGCACCACGTGCTGTAATTGAACTTGAAAGATATGGTGTTCCTTTTAGTAGAACTGAAGATGGTAAAATTTATCAAAGACCATTTGGAGGAATGACAAAAAATTATGGCAATGGAACCGTGCAAAGAACTTGTGCTGCAGCTGACAGAACCGGTCATGCAATACTTCATACGCTTTATGGCCAAGCTCTAAAACACAAAACAGAATTTTTCATCGAGTACTTTGCTTTAGACCTGATAATGAAGAACGGAGAGTGTAAAGGAATTATCGCTTGGAATTTGACTGATGGAACTATTCATAGATTTAGATCTCACATAACGATTATTGCTACCGGAGGATATGGCAAGGTTTATCAAACAGCCACCTCAGCACACACATGCACAGGAGATGGTAATGCAATGGTATTAAGAGCCGGTTTGCCTCTTCAAGATATGGAATTTGTTCAATTTCATCCAACAGGAATTTATGGAGTTGGCACTTTAATAACAGAAGGAGTAAGAGGTGAGGGTGGATTTTTAGTTAATGGTGAAGGTGAGAGATTTATGGAAAGGTACGCTCCAAACGCAAAAGACCTAGCATCAAGAGATGTTGTGAGCAGATCAATGGAAATTGAAATAAATGAAGGTCGTGGAGCAGGAAAAGATAAAGATCATATATATTTACACTTAGATCACTTGGACCAAAAAGTAATTGACGAAAGATTGCCAGGTATATCCGAAGCAGCAAAAACTTTTGCAAATATAGACGTTAGCAAACAACCAATACCAGTTGTACCCACGGTCCATTACAATATGGGTGGAATTCCAACTAATTATAAAGCAGAAGTTTTAACTCTAAATGGTTCAGAAAAAACTGTGCCAGGTTTAATGGCTATAGGAGAGGCAGCATGTGTTTCTGTTCACGGTGCTAATAGATTAGGCTCAAATTCATTGATTGACCTAGTAGTTTTTGGAAGAGCAGCAGCAAAGAGAGCAGCTGAAATTATTAAACCAGGCATGCCACATGAAGAAGTTTCTCAAGCTGAAACGGACAAATGTTTAGAAAGGTTTGATAAAATGAGAAATTCAAAAGGAACAACTAGAACAGCAGATTTGAGAGCTGAGATGCAAAAAACAATGCAAACTAAATGTGCTGTATTTAGAACAGACAAAACATTGCAAGAAGGAGTAAATGAAATTAGAAAACCACTTGAGGGGTTAAAAGATTTAGCTATAGGTGACAAGTCTTTAATATTTAACACAGATTTAGTAGAAACATTAGAATTTGATAATTTAATTAGCCAGGCTCTTACGACCATGGACTCAGCGTACAATCGAAAAGAAAGCAGAGGAGCTCACGCAAGAGAAGATTTTACAAAACGAGATGATAAAAATTTTATGAAACATACTTTAGCTTGGCAAGATGGAGGGAAAGTAACAATAAAATATAGGGATGTTCACGCAAGAACGCTTAGCAATGATGTTCAATATTTTCCACCCAAAGAGAGAGTCTATTAAAAATGGTGCAATTTAATTTGCCAGAAAGCTCTAAAATTCTAAAAGGCAAATATTATAAAGACAAAACAAATTCTATTAATTTAAAAAAAATAAATATTTATAGATGGGATCCATCCGAAAACAGCAATCCTAGAATTGATACTTTTGAAGTTGACATGGATAATTGTGGACCAAAAGTTTTAGACATTCTCTTTAAAATTAAAAATGAAATTGATTCTACTTTAACTTTTAGAAGATCGTGCGCCCATGGAGTCTGTGGATCGTGCGCTATGAATGTTGATGGTGTAAATACACTTTCATGCATAAAATCTCACACTGATATAAAAGGTGAATTAAACATTTATCCTCTTCCCCATTTAAAAGTTATTAAAGATTTAATAGGAGATTTGACCGGATTGTATAAACAATATGAGTCCATTCAGCCTTGGCTAAAGACAACTCAAACTGGATATGAAAAACAAGAACTATTACAAACACAAAATGATAGAACTAAACTTGATGGTTACTATGAGTGCATACTCTGTGCGTGCTGTTCTACCTCTTGCCCAAGCTACTGGTGGAATGGAGATAAATATCTTGGTCCAGCAGTATTACTTCAGGCTTATAGGTGGATAAACGATAGTAGAGATAAAGAAAAAAAAGAGAGATTAAAAAAAGTTGCTGATGAACTCAAGCTTTATAGATGTCATACTATCATGAATTGTACTAACTCGTGCCCAAAGGGCCTAAATCCTGCAAAAGCTATTGGATCAATTAAAAAAATGCTTGCAACAAGTTAAAAGCTTAATTAATGCAATATGCCTATGAACACTATCGAACATTTTGTTAACGGAAAAAAATTCTCTGGAGCATCCAGAAGAGCTTCTAAAGTTTTTAACCCAGCTACAGGCGAAAATTTAGCAGAAGTAAAATTAGCTTCAACGCAAGATGTAGATACAGCTGTTCAAGCAGCAAAAAAATCTTTTGCTTCTTGGTCAATAAAACCACCACTTCAAAGAGCAAGAATTATGTTCAAGTTCAAAGAGTTAATAGAAAAAAACTCAGAAGAATTAACTAAAATTATAGTTTCTGAACATGGTAAAGTTTTTGATGATGCTAAGGGCGAACTAACTAGAGGATTAGAAGTAGTCGAATTTGCTTGTGGCATTCCTCAGTTGCTTAAAGGAGAGTTTACTGAAAATGTAGGCACAGATGTCGATAGTTGGTCGTTAAGGCAACCTCTAGGAGTTTGTGCGGGAATTACACCTTTTAATTTTCCTGCAATGGTTCCAATGTGGATGTTTCCTGTTGCAATCGCTTGTGGCAATACATTTATTTTAAAACCATCTGAAAAAGATCCAAGTTGTGCAATAAGATTAGCAGAGTTACTTATAGAAGCAGGGTTGCCAGAAGGTGTATTTAATGTTGTTAACGGTGACAAAGAGTCGGTCGATGCTTTAATTAACCACAAAGATATTTCTGCGATAAGTTTTGTAGGCTCTACTCCTATTGCTAAATATATTTATGAAAACTGTGCTAAAAATGAAAAAAGAGTTCAAGCTCTAGGTGGCGCAAAAAATCATGCTGTGATCATGCCAGATTGTGACCTAGAACAAGCGGTTAATGGTTTAATGGGAGCAGCTTATGGATCGGCAGGTGAAAGATGTATGGCGCAATCAGTAGCTGTAGCAGTAGGAGGAATAGGTGACAGGTTAATTGAAAGCTTAGCTAAAAAGGTTGAGGTTTTAAAAGTTGGACCAGGTATGGATAAAAAATCAGAGATGGGGCCACTTGTAACCAAAGAACATTTAGAAAAAGTAAAAAGCTATGTTGACCTTGGAGAAAAAGAAGGCGCAAAATTAATTGTTGATGGAAGAAATTTAAAATTACAAGGTTATGAAAATGGATATTATATAGGCGGATGTTTATTTGACCATGTCAAAAAAGATATGCGAATATATAAAGAAGAAATTTTTGGCCCTGTTTTGTCAGTTGTAAGAGCAAAAGACTTTGAAGAAGCTTTAAAGTTAGTTAACGAACATGAATTTGGGAATGGAGCAGCTATTTTTACCAGAGACGGTGATGCAGGAAGGACTTTTGCTAGCAAAGCACAAATAGGAATGATAGGTATAAATATTCCAATACCAGTTCCCATGGCCTTTCATAGTTTTGGTGGTTGGAAAAGGTCTTTGTTTGGAGATCAACATATGCATGGACCAGAAGGTGTTAGATTTTACACTAAATTAAAAACTATTACATCAAGATGGCCATCAGGCTTAAGATCTGACCCAGAGTTTGTAATGCCAACAATGAAATAATTATGGGAAAAAAAATTTCACTTATAGGAGCTGGACAAATTGGTGGGACCCTAGCTCATTTGATAGCTTTAAAAGAACTTGCCGACGTAGTATTATTTGATGTAGCCGAAGGAATAGCAAAGGGTAAAGCTTTAGATATAGCACAATCTTCCTCAGTTGATGGGTTTAATGTAGATATAAAAGGGACAAATAATTATGAAGATACAAAAAACTCAGATGTAATAATTATAACAGCAGGGGTCCCTAGAAAACCAGGAATGACCAGAGATGACCTACTGGGAATAAACTTAAAAATTATAAAACAAGTAGCAGAGGGAATTAAAAAATCATCTCCAAATGCCTTTGTTATATGTATTACAAATCCACTAGACGTAATTGTTATGGCATTACAAAAGTATTCTGGGCTTCCAAAAAATATGGTTGTTGGTATGGCTGGAATTCTTGACACTTCAAGATTTAAATATTTTTTATCTCAAGAATTAAAAGTGCCAGTAAAAAAAATAAGCTCATTAGTCCTAGGTGGACATGGAGACACAATGGTTTCAATGTTAGAACATACCAAAGTAGATGGAAAACCCGTCCTAGATTTGGTAAAAACAGGAGAGCTTAAAAAAGAAATTTTAGCAAATATTGTACAAAGAACCAAGAGTGGCGGCGCTGAAATAGTCAAATTGTTAGAAAAAGGTTCTGCATTTTACGCTCCCGCAGCATCAGGCGTGGAAATGGCAGAAAGTTACTTAAAAGATTTAAAAAAAGAACTACCATGTGCTGCGTATTTAAATGGTGAATTTGGATTTACAGATCTGTATGCTGGTGTTCCAGTGATAATAGGGAAAAATGGTGTAGAAAAAGTTATTGAACTAAATTTATCAATCGAAGAAAAAGAACAATTTAATAATTCTATTAATTCAGTGAAAGAATTATTTGATGCAGCAAAAAAAATTGATTCTACTTTATAAAAAATATTTACCATTACTATTAGTTGGTATTTTCTCTTTCTTTATAAATTACTACTATGGCTTTATTGGAGTAATGCCAATGGATAACTTTGTATTGTATAATGGAGGATATAGAGTTTTAAATGGGTATATACCATTCAATGATTATTGGTTAGTTACAGGCCCACTGTTAGACTATTTCAATGCATTATTTTTTTTTATTAATGGGACAAATTGGAAAACCTATATAATCCATTCATCTTTAATAAATTTAATTATATCAGTTGTCAGCTATTTACTATTTGTTGAGCTTGGACTACAAAAAAAATTTTCAATTATATACTCTATTCTTTTTTCAGTTTTATTTTATCCGACAGCCGGTGCTCCTTTCGTAGATCATCATGCTACGTTTTTTCTAATAATTGCGTTTTATTTATTTATTTTTGGTATAGTAAAAAAAAATAATTTATTTATTTATTTTATACCATTTTTTTTTGTTTTATCATTTTTGTCGAAACAAACTCCGGCTGTCTATGGTTTGCTTGGTTTTTTGCTTATTTTAATTTTTTATCTACTGAATAATTTAAAAGAAAATATAAAAATATTGAAACCATTAATATTTGGTTCTATTTTTTCCATACTATTTTTGGTTTTATTTTTTATTTTTTCAAAAATAAATTTTTTAAATTTTTATGAACAATATATTTTATACGCTAAAACAATAGGAGATTATAGATTTTCAACTTTTAACTTTGATTTTTTGGGCACGGTCGCTGAGTATAAATTTATTTTTATTTTGTTAATAATTTTAACATTTCTATTGAAAAGACTAGATAGAACAAGAAATTTCACAAACACTATGACAATTTTAACAATTATTGTCTTAAGTTGTTTACTAATTTTTCACCAATACTACAGCTTTAATCAAAATTTTATTTTTTTTTTAATTCCTTTATTATCTGGGTTCATACATATTTTTAGTAAAAAAGATCTTAAAAGCAAATTTATTTTAGCATTGACTATCTTAGTATGTATTTATTCTACAACTAAATACCACATTAGATTTAACGAGCACAGAAAGTTTAATGAGTTAGAAAAAGTGGATTTAAGCAAGACGATAGACGCCAACCTATTGAGTAAAGACTTAAAAGGTTTAAAGTGGATTACACATAGATATCCAAACGATCCTCAGTATGAAATTGATAATTTAAAAAAAGTAATGGAAATAATTTCTCAAGACAAATCAACAAAAACGTTGATAACCAACTATCAATTTATAGCATCTGCTATAAAAATATATGATTTTTCCCCTAATCAATGGCATCATCCATCTGTAAGCTTTCCATTAAAAAATCAAAAATATTATAATAATTATAAAAATTTTTTTATTAAAAGTTTAAAAAAAAATAATATTGATTATATCTACGAAACTTTTGAAATAAAAAATTCAATAGTTGAGATAGTTTTAGACAATAGTTGTTTTTCAAAAGAAAAAATAAATGATGTATTGACTAAATTTATGTTGAGAAAGGATTGTAAAGACTTTAGATGAAAGCAATCAAATTATTAGCTATTTTATTTTTTGACATATTAGATAAGTTTGTACATCAAAAAAAAATTCTTTCTTTTTTTAAAAAAAAAAAACCAAAAATAAAATGCTTTATAGATGTGGGATCTCATAAAGGTACTTATACAGATTTATTTTTAAAAAACTTTAGAGTTCAAAAAGTTTTTATGTTTGAACCACAAAAAAAAATTTTTAAGATAATTAAAAAAAAGTATAAAAAAAATAGAATTGTAAAAATTTTTAATTATGCCATTTCAAATAAGAATAAAAATCAGAAAATTTACATTAATAGACACGATTTAACTTCTTCACTTACTAAACTTGACGAGAATAATAGTTATTTAAAGAAGAAAGGTAGATTGTTTATGGAAAATAACGAACAAAGCTTAATAAGAAAAACATACAATGTTAAAACAATTAAATTAAGCGATGTTCTGATTAAAAATCAAATAGTAGAAATAGAACTGTTAAAAATAGATACCGAAGGACATGAGCTAGAAGTGCTATTGGGTCTTGGTAAGTTTATAAAAAAAACACATTATGTGCTCATAGAATTCCATAGAGATAAAATTTATTATAATTATAAACCTAAAAATATTCATAATTACTTGATTAAAAATAATTTTATATTAGAAGATACTTTTAGATTTCCGTTTACGTACTGGGAAGATAGAGTTTATACAAACAAGAGCTTTAAATGAATATTCACGAACACCAAGCTAAAGAATTATTAAAAGAATTTGGGGCACCAGTTTCAAAGGGAGTTGTTATCTTTTCACTAGATGAAATAGATGAAAAAATTCAAAATTTAAATTCAAAAGAGTTTGTTCTCAAGGCTCAAATACATGCTGGAGGACGAGGAAAAGGTGGAGGGGTAAAGTTAGTAAAAAATATTAGTGAACTAAAAGATCAAGCAAAAAAAATGTTTGGAATGAATTTAGTTACCCACCAAACGGGCCCTGAGGGAAAAGAGGTAAAGAGGCTGTATATAGAAGAAGCTTCAGATATAGCTAAAGAATTATATTTATCTTGTTTAGTAGACAGAGCAAGTTCAAAAATTGCTTTTATAAGCAGTACAGAAGGAGGGATGGATATTGAAAAAGTCGCATCTGAGACACCAGAAAAAATTATTACAAATAAAATAGATTTTAAAGAAGATCTTGAAACAAGTGAAATCGAAAAAATAATAAAACCTTTTAATTTTAACAATGAGCAGACACTATCTGCGAAAAAACTAATCAAGGCTTTGTATAAAATTTTAATTGAAAAAGATGCAACTTTAATTGAGATAAATCCTCTTATAATTACCAAGGATGAAAGAGTTGTCTGTTTGGATGCAAAAATGAATTTTGATGACAATGCGTTATTTAGAAGACCTGAAGTTTTTCAATTACGTGACCTAAACGAAGAAGAACCGGCTGAAATTCAAGCAAGTAAACACGACTTAGCTTACATAAAATTGAACGGGTCAATTGGGTGTATGGTAAATGGGGCTGGATTGGCCATGGCTACTATGGATATAATAAAATTGTACGGACAAGAACCAGCTAACTTTTTAGATGTTGGGGGAGGAGCCTCAAAAGATAAAGTGTCTGCAGCTTTTAAATTAATACTCTCAGACAAAAGCGTTAAAGGGATATTAATAAATATTTTTGGCGGAATTATGAGATGTGATGTTATAGCTCAAGGTGTAATCGATGCTGCAAAAGAGACTAATCTAGAAGTTCCTCTTGTTGTTAGATTGGCAGGCACTAATTTTAAAGAAGGAAAAGATATATTAGATAAATCTGGACTTAAAATTTTATCAGCAATAGATCTTAATGATGCTGCTAAAAAAATTGTTGAGGCAATTAAGTAGATGTCTGTATTAGTAAATAAAAAAACAAAAGTTATCTGTCAAGGTTTTACAGGTACACATGGAACATTTCATTCAGAGCAAGCTATAAAATATGGAACTCAATTAGTAGGCGGTGTTACTCCAAAAAAAGGTGGGCAGAAACATCTTAGTTTGCCAGTTTTTAATACAGTTGAAGAAGCAAAAAAAATTACAGATGCAAGCGCAACGATGATCTATGTGCCCCCAAAGTTTGCAGCAGCTGCTATTATTGAAGCAATTGATGCAAAGATTGAACTTATTGTTTGCATTACCGAAGGAATACCAATCTTAGATATGATTAAAGTGAAACAAATTTTAAGTAAAAGTAAAAGTCGTTTGATAGGACCAAATTGTCCTGGAATAATAACACCCGATGAATGTAAAATTGGTATTATGCCTGGTAGCATTCACAAGAAAGGCTCTGTTGGAATAGTTTCTAGATCTGGAACTTTAACTTACGAAGCCGTTGCTCAAACTACAGCTAACGGAATGGGACAATCGACTTGCATTGGAATAGGCGGCGACCCAATTAATGGAACTAATTTTATCGACTGTCTTGACCTTTTTCTCAGAGACGAAGATACTAAATCTATTGTAATGATTGGTGAAATTGGGGGTGCTGCAGAGGAAGAAGCTTCAGAATTCATCAAAAAATCTAAAATAAAAAAGCCCATGGTAGGCTTTATTGCTGGCCTTACTGCACCACCAGGAAGAAGAATGGGACATGCCGGGGCAATCATATCGGGGGGTAAAGGTGGAGCAGAAGATAAGATCGAAATAATGAAATCAGCGGGAATAACAATCTCAAAATCTCCAGCAGATATTGGTAAAACACTACTTGAAAAACTTAATAGTTAATTAAAAAAAATATATGTTATTATGAGATGATAAAATGTCTACATCTCAAGACAACAACATATTCAAGCAAACCTCTTTTTTAGCTGGTAATAATTCTGCATTTATAGAAAAATATTATTCTGACTACTTAAACAACCCGGGTAAATTACCTCCAGGCTGGAAAGAATTTTTTGATGGTCTTAAAGAAAATGAAGATATTATTTCAAAAACTTTAGAGGGACCAAGTTGGGCTCCAAAAAAAAAAACTAAAAGAGATAATTTTGAATTAGAAAATACACAAAAAGAGATTTCAAAAGAAGATAAAATTATCAATCCCGCCCTAGTTGAAGAGGCAGCTAAAAATTCTGTAAGAGCAATTATGTTGATTCGGGCTTTTAGAATTAGGGGGCACCTGATTGCTAATCTTGATCCTCTAGGGATAATGGAAAGAAATGAACACCCAGAATTAAAACCAGAAACATATGGTTTTACTAAGAACGATCTTAATAAAAAAATATTTTTAGATGGTGTGCTTGGAATTCAAGAAGGAACTTTGAATGAAATTTTAGATATTTTAAAAAAAACTTATTGTGGGAACATAGGCTATGAATTTATGCACATGGGTGATCCAGATGAAAAATCTTGGATCAGAGATAGAATAGAAGGACCAAAAAAAGAAATAAATTTTACTGAAAATGGTAAAAAAGCAATTTTAAATAAAATCATTGAAGCGGAAGGTTTTGAAAAATATTTACATGTTAAATTTGTAGGCACCAAACGTTTTGGAATTGATGGAGGTGAGTCTTTAATACCAGCCCTTGAACAAATTATAAAAAGAGGAGGAAATTTAGGTGTAAAAGAAATCAAGATAGGTATGCCTCATCGAGGGAGACTAAATGTTTTAGCTAATGTCATGAGAAAACCATTTAAAGCTATTTTTAACGAATTTTTTGGAAGCAATGTTGCTTCAAAAAGAGATTTTGAAGGAGATGTTAAATACCATTTAGGGGCATCATCAAATCGAGAATTTGATGGTAATGTTGTGCACATAAGTCTTACCGATAACCCATCACACTTAGAAGCTGTTAATCCGGTCGTGTTAGGGCAAGTAAGAGCAAAACAATTTTTTCACAAAGATCCAGAAAGAAAAAAAGTGATTCCAGTTTTAATTCATGGTGATGCAGCTTTTGCGGGCCAAGGAATAGTCGCAGAATGTTTTGCTATGTCAGGTTTGCCTGGCCACAATATTGGTGGGACCATTCATATTATTGTTAATAACCAAATAGGTTTTACAACATCTCCTAGGTTTGCAAGATCATCTCCTTATCCAAGTGAAGTAGCTAAAATTGCGCAGACGCCAATTTTTCACGTTAACAGTGATGACCCTGAAGCGGTGGTACACTGTGCGAAAATAGCAACTGAGTTTAGACAAGAATTCAATAGGGATGTGGTTATTGACATGTTTTGTTACAGAAGATTTGGACACAACGAAGGTGATGAGCCATCATTTACGCAGCCACTAATGTATAAAAAAATAAAGACACACCCGTCAACCTTAAAAATCTATTCTCAGAAATTAGCTAACAATAAGCTTTTGACTAAAGAAAAAATTGATCAAGAAATTCATAAGTTTAAATCTTATCTCGAAAAAGAATTTATAGAATCAAAAAACTATAAACCCGAACTAACTTGGTTTGATGGAGTTTGGTCTAGATTTAAACCTGCTCTTGGAAAAGACAAAAGAGGAATAACTGGCGTTGATAAAAATAAAATCATTTCAATAGGAAAAAAAATTACATCACTTCCAAAAAATTTTAATATACATAAGACTCTACAAAAAATATTTGACGCAAAACAAAAAATGTTTACCGAGGATACACCAATCGATTGGTCTACTGCTGAAGCTTTAGCATTCGGAACACTTTTAGATGAAGGTTTTTCAGTAAGGTTGTCAGGTCAAGATTCGGGAAGGGGAACTTTTAGTCAGAGACACTCAGTATTAAGGAATCAGGACAGTCACGAAAGATATATACCTTTAAACCACATCTCAGAAAAACAGAAAAATTTTGAAGTGATAGACACTCTTTTATCTGAGTTAGCAGTTTTAGGCTTTGAGTTTGGATACACACTCTCTGAACCTGAAACCTTAGTCTTATGGGAAGCACAATTTGGGGACTTTGCAAATGGAGCTCAAATTATTATTGATCAGTTCATAACTTCTGGAGAGTCGAAGTGGGGACGAGCCAGCGGTTTAGTAATGCTATTACCTCATGGATACGAAGGTCAGGGACCAGAACATTCTTCAGCAAGATTAGAAAGATTTTTACAATTATGTGCTCAAGATAATATTCAAGTTGTTAATTGTACTACACCTGCTAATTATTTTCATGCCCTAAGAAGACAAATGCATAGAGACTTTCGAAAACCATTGATTATTATGACGCCCAAATCTTTGCTGAGACACAAACAATGTATTTCTAGTTTGAATGATTTTACTAAAGATAATTCATTCCATAGGGTTTTACCAGATCGCTCCTATAAGAAAGAATATAAATTAATTGAATTAAAGAAAGACAGTGAAATTAAAAAAGTAATTATTTGTTCTGGTAAAATCTATTTTGACTTAATTGAATCTAGAGAAAAATCTAAAAATGATAAAGTTGTATTTATTCGTTTAGAGCAAATTTATCCCTTTCCAGTTAAAAGACTGGGCACAGAACTAAGGAGATATGTAGAAAATGCCGATTTTTACTGGTGCCAAGAAGAGCCTCAAAATATGGGGGCCTGGAATACAGTTAAAAACTATATTGATAGAACTCTAGAAATTATCAATTATCCTAAAAAAAAGGTTGAATATATAGGTAGAAGACCTTCGGCTTCCACAGCGACAGGAAACCTCAATAAACATCTTGCACAACAAAAAGAAATATTAGAAAAGGTTGTTGGAAAAATTAACTAATGTCTGAAAGTATCTTAGTCCCTGTTCTTGGAGAGTCTGTAACTGAAGCTACAGTTGCTAAATGGCTTAAAAATGAGGGAGACAAAGTAAATGCTGACGAAGCAATTGTTGAGCTAGAAACCGATAAAGTAAATATTGAAGTGCCTGCTCCGTCCAATGGAACTTTAGAAAAAATTTCAGTTAAAGAAGGACAAACCGTAAATGTTGGTGCGATGTTAGGAACCATGAGTGCTTTAAACAACTCAGAAGAAACCAATCCAACAAAAGAAAAACAATATTCACCACCATCTAAAACATTAGAGATGGTAAAAGAAAATAAGACATCAATAAAAGAAAAACCTGAAACTAAAAAAGAGGAACCTTTGGTGCTAACTGAAAATCAGGAAGAAAAAAAAACATCGAAAGCTTCAGTTTTAAATTTTGTTTCTCCAGCTGCAAGAAAAATAGTGGCAGAGTCAAAAATCGATTTAAGTGAAATCAAAGGGTCGGGTAAAAATGGAATTGTATTAAAAGAAGATCTTCTCAGTCTAATGGGATCTATTCCCCAACCATCTGAAAGAAAAATCACGCATGGGCCTGAAGAGAGAATTAAAATGACTAGATTAAGAATGACTATAGCTAAGAGGCTTAAAGAAGCCCAGGATAACGCAGCGATGTTAACTACTTTTAATGAAGTGGATATGAACGCGGTTATTTCAATGCGAAATGATTATAAAGAAGAGTTTCAAAAAAAATATTCAGTAAAATTAGGTTTTATGTCTTTTTTTGTAAAAGCATGTGTAGTTGGGCTTAAAAACTACCCCATCATAAATGCAGAAATCCAAGGTGATGAAATAGTTTATAAAAACTACTACAACATAAGCATAGCCGTAGGAACAGATAGAGGGCTGGTTGTACCAGTGCTTAGAAATACAGACGAGATGTCTTTTGCTGATATAGAAAAAAATATTACCTTGCTAGGACAAAAAGCTAGAGATGGAAAAATTACTATAGACGATCTTCAAGGAGGAACTTTTACCATTACCAATGGAGGTATTTATGGATCAATGTTATCAACCCCAATTTTAAATCCTCCGCAGTCAGCTGTTCTAGGAATGCATAATATTATCGAAAGACCAGTAGTGGTTAACAAAAGTGTTGTTGTTAGACCAATTATGTATTTGGCGCTCTCTTATGATCACAGAATTGTTGATGGCAAGGAAGCTGTTTCTTTTTTAAAAATTGTAAAAGAATGCCTCGAGGATCCTCGAAGGTTATTTTTGAATTTATAGTATGGAAAATAACTTTGATGTAATTATTATCGGCGGTGGGCCAGGAGGATACGTGTGTGCTATCCGTGCAGCTCAATTGGGCTTAAAAACTGCTTGCGTTGAGTCAAGAGGAACGCTTGGTGGAACTTGTTTAAATGTAGGATGTATACCATCTAAAAGCCTTTTAAATTTATCAGATTCTTTTCATAAAGCTCAAAAAAATTTTAACTCGCAAGGTATAGAGTTTACAGGTTTAAAGCTGAATTTAGATAAAATGATGAAAAATAAAAATAAATCAGTACAAGTTTTGACTAAAGGAATTGAGTTTTTATTTAAGAAAAATAATGTGACTTACATAAAAGGTAAGGGGGTTTTGTTTTCTGAAAATGATGTTGTAGTTTATGAGGGAGAAAATAAAACATCATATAAATCTAAGAACATTGTAATTGCCACTGGGTCAGCACCCACATCACTTCCAGGCATAGAAATAGATGAAAAAAACATAGTGTCTTCTACTGGTGCACTTTCATTTACCGATGTGCCTAAAGAATTAATTATTATAGGTGGAGGTTATATAGGATTAGAAATGGGTTCTATCTGGTCAAGATTGGGTTCAAACGTTACGGTTGTAGAATATTTAGACTTTATAACACCAGGAATGGACAGAGAGGTTTCAAATGAATTCCAAAAAATACTTACAAAACAAGGAATAAAATTTAAATTAAACAATAAAGTAACTGCGGTCTCGAACGTATCAAATAAAGTCGTTGTAAGTTTTACCAACAATAAAACCAAAGAAAGTGAGCGTTTAGAATCTGATAAGGTTTTAATTGCAGTCGGTAGGAAGCCTTACACAGAGGGACTAAATTTAACAAAATTAGGAGTCAAAAAAGATAAACAAGGAAAAATTGAAGTAAATAAAAAATTACAAACTTCAATAAATAACATTTATGCTATCGGGGATGTAATAGCTGGGCCTATGCTAGCTCATAAAGCTGAGGAAGAAGGAATCGCTGTAGCAGAAACTATAGCAGGTCAAGCAGGACATGTTAATTACGATGTAATACCTGGGGTAGTTTACACCTCACCAGAAGTAGCCGCTGTTGGTAGAACCGAAGAGCAGCTTAAAGAAGCAAATATAGACTATAAAGTAGGTAAATTTCCTTTTCTTGCTAACTCAAGAGCTAAAGTAAATAATGAAACAGATGGATTTGTTAAAATATTAGCAGACAGTAAAACTGATAGAGTTCTAGGAGTTCATATGATTGGTCCACACACAGGCGATATGATAGCTGAAATGGCTTTAGCTATGGAATTTGGTGCAAGTGCTGAAGATATTGCTAGAACTTGTCACGCCCATCCAACTCATACAGAAGCAGTGAAAGAAGCAGCTTTAGCAATTGATAAAAGAGCAATTCATTTTTAATTGATATAATATCAATCAGATTCTTTAAAATGAAAGTTCCTGTTTTAGTACCAAAAATTTTTAACTTCCCATTTACCTATGACTCAGGCCCTCTAAAAAACTTAATGCCTGGAGACCTGGTAATAGTCCCTTTTGGTAAAAATGATGAAATAGGGGTAGTCTGGGATAAAATCCAACCATCGAACAAAAAATTTCAGATTAAAAAAATAAAAAAAATAATTGATAATTTTAAGATTAATAAAAATTTAATCAATTTTATTAATTGGTTTTCTGCTTACAATTTAACCTCAAAAGGCATGGTTCTCAAAATGTGTCTCGGTGATAAAAAAAATGCATTTAAAATTGAAGATTACAAGCAAGAAAAATTAAAAAAAAAATCTAAATTTATTTTAAATAAAGATCAAAAAAAAAGTCTAGAAGATTTAAAAAAATTTAATAACACATTCAATGTATCTTTATTGCAAGGTGTAACGGGTTCTGGTAAAACGATAGTTTATTTTGAGAGAGTAAAAGAAATTTTAAATTCCGGCAAACAGGTTTTGATCTTGTTACCAGAAATATTTTTAACCAATCAATTCAAAGAAAGATTTATAGAATTCTTTGGGTTTTCACCTTCAATTTGGCACTCGAAAATAGGAATAAAAAGTAAGAGAAAAATTTGGCAAGCAATCATAAAAGGTAATTTAAATTTAGTAATTGGTGCCCGCTCTTCTTTAACATTACCATTTAAAAATTTAGGTCTTATAGTACTAGATGAAGAACATGATCCGTCATATAAACAAGACGAGGGAATTATATACCATGCACGTGATATGGCTATAGCCAGAGCTTCGATAGAAAATATACCCATTCATTTAGTTTCTGCTGTTCCTTCATTAGAAACTTACAACAACGTAAAAATAAAAAAATATAATCATACAAGATTAGCCAACCGTTATAGAGATTTTCCATTACCAAAAGCGAAAGTTATTAATTTAGAAAAAGTATCACTTAAAAGTGATCGATTTATTGCAAACGAAACCTTAGAGTTAATTGATAAATTTTTAAAAAATAAAGAACAGGTTTTATTTTTTTTGAATCGAAGAGGGTATTCTCCTTTTTTAATTTGTAAAAAATGTGGCTTTAAACATTTGTGCCCAAATTGTTCAGTCTATTTAACCTATCATAAATCAACTAATAAATTAATCTGCCATCACTGTGGAAAAAAAGTAACAAAAGAAAAAATTTGTAATTCAAGTAAAGAAAATTGTGACTTTCGCATGTATGGTCCAGGCGTTGAAAAAATTTATGATGAATTAAAAGAAATTTTTCCTAAAAAAAATATTAAAATATTTTCAAGTGACTTTTTATCTAAAAAAAATGAAACAAGTTCTATTCTTAAAAAAATTGAAAGAAATGAAATTGATATAATTATAGGCACACAATTAATTTCAAAAGGATTTAATTTTCCTAAATTGAACTGTATCGTAGTAGTTGATGCAGACTTTTCAGGAATGGGTTATGATTTAAGAACAACTGAAAAAAATATTCAATTATACAATCAATTAAGTGGAAGAGCTGGCAGATTTTCAAATAAGTCTTTAATAATTTATCAAACAGCAACGCCCTTGAATGAAACTTTACAAGATGTTTTAGAAAATAACCCTGAAAAATTTTTAAATAATGAATTAATTATTAGAAAAAATAAAAATTTACCACCATATTCAAGACTTATTTCCTTAATTATTTCATCTAATTCTAGCCAAGACAGCTTTAGGGCAGCGCAGGAAATTAAAAAAAAACTAACAGTTATTAAACAAATTGAAGTTTTAGGACCCGTAGATTCTCCTTTATTTAAGATCAAAAAAAAATACAGAACTAGACTTTTGCTAAGATCAAAAAACACCAGCTTAATTCAAAAAAATGTAGGTGAAGTTCTTCAAAACTTGACTATATCTAAAAAAATTAAACTTATAGTTGATGTTGATCCAATTAACTTTGCTTAGTACCCCATACCAGCTTGATCGACCCCCGACCTTATGGTAGGAAACCACATTCTTGATAAAATTTTAACTTAGGAGTATTAAAAAGTGAGTTCTAAAAAGTCATTCTTTTCCGAAACGGCTAATAGATATGCGCTAGCATTATACGAGCTTGCGGTAGAAAAATCTGAATTACCAAATGTCGAAAAAAATATAAATGAACTTTTAGAGACTTATAATAACAACGAAGAACTAAAAAACTTCATAAAAAATCCAACTCAATCTCAATCGAATCAGCTCGCAGTACTAAATAAAATTTCAACAGAAATGAATTTATCTGAAATAGTTAAAAACTTTTTATCTATTTTAGTTCAAAAAAGAAGAATTTTCTTCCTCAATGTTATTTCCAAAAATTTTCTATTGTTATCCTCAAAAAAAAGAGGTGAACTAAAAGCTTCTGTGACATCTTCTAAAAACCTTACAAACGACGAACTAAAAAATTTAAACTTAGAAATTTCAAAATCACTCGGAGCCACCATCAACCTTGACTATAAAGTAGACGAAAATTTAATAGGTGGTTTAAAAATGCAAATTGGAAGTTTAATGGTTGATACGTCTTTAAAAAATAAATTAAAAAAATATGAACAAATAATGTTAGAGGCGTAATATGCAAATAAATCCTTCAGAAGTTACAAAAATATTAAAAGAACAACTAAAAAATTTTGGTGAAAAAGCAGAAGTCTCTGAAATCGGAAAAGTATTATCAGTAGGAGATGGAATAGCCAGGGTCTTTGGGCTTGATAATGTTCAGGCAGGAGAGATGGTAGAATTTGAAGATGGTTCTAAAGGAATGGCTCTAAACTTAGAGGCTGACAATGTCGGTATAGTTGTCTTCGGTGATGATAGAAAAATAAAAGAAGGCAGCACCGTAAAACGAACAGGTTCAATTGTTGATGCTCCTGTTGGAAAAGAACTTCTTGGAAGAGTTTTAGACGGACTAGGAAATCCAATTGATGGCAAAGGAAATCTCAGTGAAAAAATTCAAAGAAAAAGAGTAGAAGTTAAAGCTCCGGGAATTATTCCAAGACAATCAGTAAGTGAACCAATGCAGACTGGATTAAAGGCTATTGACACATTGATACCAGTTGGAAGAGGGCAAAGAGAATTAATTATTGGTGACCGTCAAACTGGAAAAACAGCAGTCGCCATAGATGCAATTATTAATCAAAAATCAATCAATGAGTCCGACGATGAAAAGAAAAAACTTTATTGCGTTTATGTTGCTATAGGACAAAAGCGATCTACGGTTGCTCAAATAGTTAAAACTTTGGAAGACGCTGGAGCTATGAAATACACTACGGTTGTGGCTGCCACAGCTTCTGATGCGGCTCCTCTCCAGTTTTTAGCACCTTACACTGGATGTACTATAGGAGAATATTTTAGAGATAATGGAATGCACGCATTAATCATTTATGATGATTTATCAAAACAAGCAGTTGCTTATAGACAAATGTCATTGTTGCTAAGAAGACCTCCAGGGCGCGAAGCTTATCCTGGTGACGTATTCTATTTACACAGCAGATTATTAGAAAGAGCTGCAAAATTAAGTGAAGCTAATGGCGGAGGGTCACTGACAGCTTTACCTATAATAGAAACTCAAGCAGGAGACGTCTCAGCTTATATACCTACGAATGTGATTTCTATTACAGACGGACAAATATTTTTGGAAACACAATTATTTAATCAAGGAATCAGACCAGCTGTAAATGTAGGGCTGTCAGTTTCAAGAGTAGGTTCTGCTGCGCAAACTAAAGCTATGAAAAAAGTTGCGGGTTCAATTAAATTAGAGCTTGCTCAATATAGAGAAATGGCTGCTTTTGCTCAATTCGGATCTGATTTAGATGCAGCTACACAAAAGCTTTTAAACAGAGGCGCAAAACTAACTGAACTTTTAAAACAGAATCAATACTCTCCACTAACAGTAGCGGAACAAGTTATTTCAGTTTTTACTGGGGTAAGAGGATATCTCGATGACGTAGAACTTATTAAAATTAAGACGTTTGAAACAGAAATTTTAGAGAAAATTAAAAATGAAAAAAATGAAATCTTAAACACTATACAAACTTCTGGAAAATTAGAAAAAGAAATTGAAGAGTCACTCATTCAAATAATCGAAGAATATAAAAAAAGTAAAAAATAATGGCAAGTTTAGACGATTTAAGAAAAAGAATTGTAAGCGTTAAATCTACACAGAAAATTACTAAAGCTATGAAAATGGTAGCTGCTGCAAAACTTCGTAAGGCACAAGAGAGTGCTGAAAAAGGAAGACCTTATAGCGAAAAAATGCAAAATATTATTTTGAATTTGACTGACTCAATTAGTGACCCAGCAAACGCTCCAAAATTATTGGTAGGCAATGGCAAAGACCAGGTTCATTTGTGTATTGTCATGACATCAGACAGAGGATTGTGTGGTGGTTTTAATTCAAACATTTGCAGATTAGCTAAAAATTATTTTTTAAAGATTTTAAAAGGCGGAAAAGAACTAAAAATAATTACTGTCGGCTCCAAAGGGCATGATCAGCTTAAAAGGGAATATAGTAAACATATAATTAACAAATTAAGTTTTAAAGATAAGAAAAAGATATCGTTTACAGAAGCTGATGAGGTTGGAAAAATAATTATAGATTTATTTAGCAAAAATGAATTTGATAAATGTATCTTATTTTATAATAATTTTAAAAATGTCATGACCCAAATACCAGAAGCTCAGCAAATAATTCCTGCAGAAGTAAAAAAAAATTCTAAAAAAAATGAAGAAATTTTTTATGAATTTGAGCCTGATGAAGATGAAATTCTTGAAGACCTACTTCCAAAAAATATTTCGACACAAGTTTTTAAAGCTTTTTTAGAAAATTCTGCTAGCGAACAAGGCTCTCGTATGACAGCCATGGACAGCGCAACTAGAAACGCAGGAGATTTAGTTAACAAATTAACAATAAATTATAACAGAAGTAGACAGGCAGTAATTACAAAAGAATTAATTGAAATAATATCAGGAGCAGAAAGTCTATAATATGAAAAAAACAGGAAAAATTACTCAAATTATTGGTGCTGTCATCGACGTAACTTTTGAGGGTGATTTACCAGAAATATATACAGCACTAGAAGTCAGTAATGAGGGAAATAAATTAGTATTAGAAGTTGCCCAACATTTAGGCGAAGGTAGCGTTAGAACTATAGCAATGGATTCCACAGAAGGTTTAAAACGAGGAGACGAGGTTACTAATACAGGAAAACCTATATTAGTACCTGTTGGGCCAGAAACTCTTGGAAGAATAATAAATGTGATTGGAGAGCCGATTGACGAAAAAGGACCAGTTAAAACAAAAGAAAAATGGCCAATACACAGACAGGCTCCTAAGTTTACCGAGCAGTCTACTGAAACAGAAATGTTGGTTACAGGAATTAAAGTTATCGATCTTTTAGCTCCTTATGCTAAAGGTGGAAAAGTTGGTTTATTTGGAGGAGCGGGAGTTGGTAAAACTGTAACTATTATGGAATTAATAAATAATATTGCAAAAGCACATGGTGGGTTTTCAGTGTTTGCTGGAGTTGGAGAAAGAACTCGAGAAGGAAATGATCTCTATCATGAAATGATTGAATCAGGTGTTATCAAACCTGATGGTGAAGGGTCTAAAGCTGCATTAGTTTATGGACAAATGAATGAACCGCCAGGGGCACGTGCTAGAGTAGCATTAACCGGTTTGACTGTAGCTGAGTACTTTAGAGATCAAGAAGGACAAGATGTACTATTTTTTATTGATAATATTTTTAGATTTACCCAGGCAGGATCAGAAGTTTCAGCATTATTAGGAAGAATACCTTCAGCGGTTGGATATCAACCAACTTTAGCCACAGACATGGGTAACTTACAAGAAAGAATTACATCAACAAGCAAAGGATCCATCACATCCGTACAAGCGATTTACGTTCCTGCAGATGATTTAACTGATCCAGCTCCCGCTACTTCATTTGCGCACTTGGACGCTACAACTGTTCTTTCAAGACAGATAGCTGAAATAGGAATTTATCCAGCGGTAGACCCTCTAGACTCTACTTCAAGAATTCTTGACCCAAGAATAGTAGGAGAAGAGCATTATAGAGTAGCAAGAGAAGTTCAACAAACACTCCAGGCATATAAATCTTTACAAGACATTATAGCAATTTTAGGTATGGATGAATTATCAGAAGAAGATAAAATTACCGTAACAAGAGCAAGAAAAATTCAAAGGTTTTTATCACAACCTTTCTTTGTAGCTGAAGTATTCACAGGTTCACCTGGAAAATTAGTAGATCTAGAGTCAACCATCAAAGGATTTGATGCAATCTGTAAAGGTGACTATGACCACCTTCCAGAATCTGCATTTTATATGGTTGGTGGAATCGAAGAAGCAGTTGAAAAATCTGAGAAAATGGCTCAAGACTCTAAGTAGTAATGTCTGAAAAATTTAATTTAGAAATAATTAGCCCCGATCAAACGCTATTAAATACCGAGGTCAAACAGGTTATTATACCAGCGTATGAGGGATTAATGACAATTTTAAAAAATCATATTTCATTAATTACTTTTTTAAGACCAGGGTTTATTGAAATAGATGAAAACAATGCAATCGAAAAATATTATGTTGGGGAAGGAACAGTAGAATTTTTTAATAATAAACTTTTAATTCTTTCTTCATCTGCAGTTAAGTTAGAAAAACTTTCAAGAGAGACAATCACAAAAATGTTAGATGAGTCTAAAACTCTCTTACAAAGTTCTGAAATTCAAGATAAGGACAGGTACATTCTAAATCACAAGCTTGAAGTTCTTCAACAAATTAATTAATTAATTTTTTTAACTCCATAGTTACTTGTTCGTAAATATGTTTTTTAAATAGCACAATAAGATCTGGAAGACTTTCAACATCTACCCATTTCCATTCAATAAACTCTGGATATTTTGTATTGATATCTATTTCACTATCATTTCCTAAAAACCTTACTACAAACCATTTTTGCTTTTGCCCCCTGTATTTGCCTTTCCATATTTTTCCTACTAAGTTTTCAGGCAGTTCATATTCTAACCATCGATCGAACTCTTTCAGAACTTTTATATTTTTTATACTAGTTTCTTCAATTAATTCTCTTTTCATTGCATTAAGAAGAGGCTCATTCAAGTCTACGCCACCCTGAGGCATTTGCCATTTATCAAAAGGATTATCACGTCGTTTACCAACAAAAACTCTATTTTCTGAATTAAGAACGACTATTCCAACCCCAGTTCTCATAGGGAGTCTTTTATGTTTAATCATTAAGACCTAAGTAGATCGACAGCATACTTTAACTGATTATCAGTATCAGTATTTATTTTAAATTCATTTCCTACTTCCTCCACTAGAATATCTGGTAAAACCCCCACCTCAGAAATTGATTTTCCAGATGGTAAGTAATATTTTGATATAGTTAGTCTTAGCGCGCCTCCATTCTTGAGAGGAACAATTGATTGAACTGAACCTTTACCATAAGAGCGTTCTCCTAAAATTATTGCTCTTTTATGGTCCTTTAAAGCACCCGATACAATTTCAGCAGCCGATGCTGAACCCATATTAATAATTACTATTAATGGTTTTCCATTGATACCATCACCTTTTTTGGAAAAAAATCTTCTTGTTTCACTAATTTTTCTGCCTTTTGTGGAAACTATTTCTCCATCATCTAAAAAAAAGTCACTTACGTTTATTGCCTGAGATAGTAGACCACCTGGATTATTTCGCAAGTCGAGAATGTATCCTGTCAATTTATTTTTTTTTTCAAAATTATTTATAATCTTAAATAATTGTTCATCACTATTTTCATTGAAAGATTTTAATCTTAAATACCCAATTTCTTTTTTTTTACCAATTACTTTAGCTTCTACTGATTTGACTTCTATAATGGCTCTTGTAATTTTAAATTCTATAGCTTTTTTTTTATTCTTTCTTCTTACTGTAAGTTTAATACTTGAACCAACAGGCCCACGCATTAGCTCAACAGCTTCTGTTAGCGACTTTCCTTGAACCTGCTCACCGTTAATTCTAACTATATAATCACCTGCTTTTATTCCAGCATTTGCAGCTGGGGTATCGTCTATTGGAGAAATTATTCTAATGACACCAGATTCCATGCCAATTTCTATTCCTAAGCCTCCAAACTCACCTTTTGTATCAGTGCGCATTCCCTTATAAGATTTAGGGCTCATATAAGCAGAGTAAGGGTCCAGGGATTGTAGAAGGCCATTAATTGCCGAGTCCATTATTTCTGCCTGATTAACTTCGTTTACATATTCTTGTTTTATTGTTTCTAGAACTTCGCCAAACAAATCAATTTTTTCATAAAGTTCATTAGAATTTTTGGACAGAAGGTTATTAGTATTAAATAAAATACCAAAAAATAAAAACAAAATGAATAAATTTAATTTTTTCACAATGAGGCTTTCTGTTTAGGAATAGGTTCTGACCACATCTTTTCAAGATCGTAAAATTCTCTTTTCTCTGGGTGAAATATGTGAACTATAATGTCAATAGCGTCAACTAGCTTCCAGTCTGCACTTTCTTTTCCCTCAATCCTACAATTAGTTACTCCTATTTTTTTTAATTCAGTAACTAAATTTTCTGATAAAGACTGAAGGTGTCTTGAAGAAGTGCCAGATGCAAAGATCATATAATCAGCTATATAAGATTTTTTTTTAAGATCTATTGACACAATATTTTTAGCCTTGTTGTTGTCTAGAATAATTTCAATTTGATTTTTAATATTAGATATTTTCATCAAAATTAATTTAAATTTTCTCTTATCTGCGTCGAAGAAATATTTATAGTTTTATTTTTAATAAAAATAATTTTTTTCACTTTCTTAACTATAGCAGATTTTTTAGCTTTAATATCATAGTCCTTTCGAGAAAATACTACTATTTTTATTAATTTTGTTAACATTTTCCAGCTTTTCCATTTATGAAAATTAACAAGGTTATCCGAACCAATAATTAAATAAAATTCAGTTTTTTTATATTTTTTATTTAAATATTTTATCAAGTCTATAGTGTTATTAGATTTGATTTTATTCTCAAAATATTTAACTTTTATTTTTTTTACTTTAGACGTGAGAGATTTGCTTTTTTTGATTCTAACTAATAATGGAAAAAATGCTTTGTCCTTAAGGGGATTTTTTTTGGTTACGCACCAATAAAGTGAGTCTAACGATAGATTATTCAAGGCAATTTTTGATATTTTTAAATGACCCTGGTGTGGAGGGTCAAAACTTCCACCAAGAATTCCAATTTTTTTTTTATTAGTTCCAACCATTGACGATTAAGACCTAATAGTCCCTTTTCCAGAAACAATATATTTATATGAAGTTAGTTGATTGATCCCTACTGGTCCTCGAGGAGGCAGTTTATTAGTTGAAATACCAATTTCTCCACCGAAGCCAAATTCACTTCCATCTGCGAATTGCGTAGAAACATTATGCATAGCAATTGAACTATTTACACCCTTTAAAAAAATTTGCGCAGTTTTTAAATTATTTGTAATTATGCTGTCAGTGTGCATCGTCCCATATTTTAATATATGTTGTTTTGCCTCATAAACTCCATTTACAGTCTTGATTGAAATTTTTGCGTTCAAATATTCAGTGCTCCAATCAATTTCTTTCGCTATTTTAAATTTATTATTAAATAATTGATTAATTTTTTTATCTACTAAAATTTCACACCCTAAAGATTCGAGTTTGTTTATAATTGGCTTGGCATGCTTTTTTAATGATCTTAAATCGATTAACAATGTTTCAACAGCGCCACATATACTTGTTCTTCTCATTTTAGCATTTGCAACTATTTTTGTAGCCATAGTTGTGTTTGCATCTTTATCTACATAAATATGACATAAGCCCTCAAGGTGTCCGATTACATGAATTCTAGAAAGTTGTTGAACTTTTTTTACAAGTTCTTTCCCTCCTCTTGGCACAATAACATCGATGTACTGAGACATGTTAGAGAGCAAGTAATTTACAATATTTCTATTTTTATCTTCAATAAATTGAACAGTATCTATATTAACCCTATTTTTTTTTAAGGAATCTCTAAATAGATTAGCCAATATTTTATTGGAATTAAAAGCTTCGGATCCACCTCTTAATATGGCACAATTACCAGATTTGAGACTTAAAGCGGATACATCGGCTGTCACATTTGGCCGACTCTCATAGATTATTCCTATAACTCCTATAGGAGTTGCAACCTTTTTAATTCTAAGTCCGTTAGGTCTTTTCCAATCTTCTAAAATTTTATTAATAGGACTTTTAAATTTAATAATCTCATTTATAGAGTCTCTTATTCCATCAATTCTTTTTTCATCTAACAAAAGTCTATCCACCAAATGTTTCCTTTTTGAAAATCTTATATCTTTTGAATTTTCTCTGAGGATTTGTTTTTTATTCTGAAACAAAAGCTGATTGTACGTATTAAGAACTTTGTTTATTTTTTTTGGATCTAGATTATTAAGTTGGTAAAAAGCTTTTTTAGCATTTATTCCAATTTTTTTTAATTTTTTCATAATATAACTATATCGTCTTTGTGAACTATCTCTGACTTACTAGCATAACCAAGAATATTTTCTATCTGATCGCTCTGTAAACCTTTAATTTTATCTATTTCATCCGACGTAAAAGATGACAAAGCTCTTGCTATATCAATATTATTGTTATCGATAAGTAATATATTGTCTCCTTTTTTAAAAGTACCAGAAACACTAATTATGCCAGCTGGTAGCAAGCTTTTGCCAAGCTTTAATGCTCGCGAAGCACCTTGATCTATAAAAATTTTTGCCGATGTAGACAAAGAACTTATTATCCATTTTTTTCTGGCGTCTAAATTAGAAATTTTAGGCACAAACCATGTAAATAATTTTTTTTCAATAATTCGTTTAATAGGATTATAATTGCTTCCATTTGCAATCAACATATTACAACCCGCACTCATACATATTTTAGCGGCTTCAAGTTTAGTTGACATACCTCCAGAACCATAAGTATTAAATTTCTTATCAACTAAATTAAAAATTTTTCTATCAATTAGTTCAACTTTTTTAATTAAACTTTTTTTATTTGAGATAGTTTCATAGAGCCCATCAACATCTGATAAAATTATTAATAAATCCGCTCCTATAATTTGAGCAACTCTAGCTGCCAATCTATCATTATCGCCATATTTAATTTCTGAGGTAGCGGTAGTGTCATTTTCATTAACAACAGGCACCGCCCCAAGCTTAAAGAGATTTTCAAATGTTCTACGTGCATTAAGAGCCCTTCTTCTTTGTTCAGTGTCATCAGGAGTGATAAGAATTTGACCAATTCTAATTTTATTTTTTTCAAATAGTTTTTGAAATTCGTTTACTAAATGAATTTGACCCACAGAAGCTACCGCCTGACTCATCTCAAGCTTAACTTTCTTGTTTTTTATTTTTAAATAACTTTGTCCAAGAGCAATTGCGCCAGAAGAAACGATTACAACTTCCTGCTTATTTTTTTTTAATTTTTTTATGTCATTGATTAAACTGTTTAACCATTTTTTCTTAAAACTACCTTTTTTGTCAACTACAGTTGAAGATCCTAATTTGATAACAATTTTTTTGGCTTTATTTATTTGCATTTTTTAATAATATTTTTCTTATATTAACTAAGTTTTTATCTGTAATTACGGAAATTACCTCAAACTTTTTTTTTATTTTCTTTTTAAAAAGCTTTAATTTTTCCTCTATTTCTTTCTTTTTAAAGAGGTCTGATTTATTAAATACAATAATCTCTTTTTTTTTTGTTAAAATTTTATCATATTTAGATAGTTCATTTCTGATTTTTAAATAATTTTCCTCAAGATTTTCTTCTGATAAATCTATTAAATGCAATAATATTTTACATCTTTCAATATGGCGAAGAAATTTGTCTCCAAGGCCCACACCTTCGTGTGCACCCTCTATTATCCCTGGAATATCTGCTAAAGTAACCTCTCTACCGTCGTAGTAAGAAACACCTAAGTTAGGATCTAAAGTTGTAAACGGATAATTTGCTATTTTAGGTCTCGCTCTAGTTATAGCTGCTAGTAAACTTGACTTTCCAGCATTTGGCATGCCAATGATACCTACATCGGCAATAACTTTTAATTGTAACCATACCCAAAATTCCTCACCTAATTTTCCATTTGTTTTTTTTGTTGGCGCTCTATTTGTAGAACTTTTAAATCGAACATTACCAAGCCCATGGTTTCCACCTGCGGCCACTAAATATTTTTCTTTATTCTTGGTAAAATCATAAATTAAAGTGTTATTATCTTCCTCATAGATTTGAGTACCAATAGGAACTTTAACTATTAAATCTTTTCCAGCTGCGCCTGTGCGTTTTCTTTTAGTGCCAACATGGCCGCTCTCAGCCTTGAAATGCTGTGCGTATCTAAAATCAATTAGTGTATTTAAGTTTCTTTCTGCTTCAAAAATAACAGAACCACCATCTCCTCCATCTCCTCCATCAGGGCCACCGTACTCAATAAATTTTTCTCTTCTAAAGCTTGCTGAACCCGATCCACCATTGCCAGCTTTAATATAGATTTTTGCTTGATCTAAAAATTTCATTATAGATTCCTAAAATAAATAACTAAGGTTATTTATATTCTTAATTGGGGATAACAGAAACAAAAGTTCTGTTTAATTTAGATTTTTTAAATTTTACTTTACCTTTAACCAAAGAAAATAACGTATGATCTGTTCCCATACCCACATTTTCTCCCGCATGAATCCGAGTGCCTCTTTGTCTAACTATGATGTTTCCCGGAATAACGGTTTGATCACCATATATTTTTACACCAAGTCTTCTACCGGCACTATCTCGGCCGTTACGCGACGATCCACCAGCTTTTTTTGTTGCCATTTTATCTTCCTATTTTTTTAAATTTTTTTTAGCAGTTTTTTTATCTTCTTTTTTATCTTTAGCAGATACTTTTGTTTTTGACTCAATAGGTTTTGCTTCAGCAATAATTTTTCCATCTTTTGACAATATTTTGGTAATTTGAATTTTTGAATGTCTTTGTCTGTGTCCATTCATTTTTCTTGAATGTTTTCTTCTTCTTTTATGAAAAATTAAAACTGTTCTATCTTTAACAATGTCTAATAATTTTGCCTCAACAATAGCTCCATCTACTTTTGGGTTTCCTATTTCAGTTGTTTTACTATCATTTAATAGTAAGACATTTTTAAACTGAATAGTTTTACCTACTTCAGCATCTAACTTTTCTACCTCTATAATTTTACTTGCAGATGCTTTGTATTGTTTACCACCTGTTTCAAATATTGCAAATGACATAAATTTTCTTTTTTTAAAATTAAAGCAATATAACTTGAAAGAACTTCAAGTCAAGGCGATAGAGCTAAAAACTATCCTTTAAATCTCGAAGTTTTTTAAATATTTCCACTTCAGATGAATTCTCCATGCCTAAAGATTTTTTAACTGAAGGAGCATCACATCTTAAAAAAATATTTGTATTTAGCTCTTCTTCTATAGACACAGGTAAAGTAGGTTCTTTTTTACCTTTTCTTGAAATAAACCATTTTTCCTTATTTTTAAGAAAATGATTATTAGAATCCATCTCTAAACAAAAATCTAGATTCTTTTTTGTATATTCGTGACCACAATAAATATTAGTTTGTTTTGGTAATTTTTTAATCTTATTGAGAGACTCTAACATTTGAGAATAAGTTCCTTCAAATACTCTTCCACATCCCAATGAAAACAATGTGTCCCCGGTAAATATAATTTTTTCTTTATCCGAGTAAAAACAAATATGTCCACTTGTGTGCCCAGGCACAAGAATAATTTTAAATTCAGTATCACCAAATTTAAAAATATCATTGTTTTGTAATTTAACATTTATCCCTGGAATTCTTTTTTCATCTTTTATCGATCCTATAATTTTACAATCATACTTTTTTTTTAACTCTAAATTTCCACCAGTATGGTCGAAATGATGGTGAGTATTTAGTATGAAATCAATTTTGTTATTTTTTTTTTTAATAAAATCGTCAATAGGTTTAAACTCAGAAGGATCAATTACTCCAACTGTATTGGTATTAGAATCTTGAATAATATAACTATAGTTATCTTGTAAGCAGGGAATTATGTCTATTTTCAACATTTCAACTCACTAAAAATATACCCACCTCTGATAATAAATTTTTCATTTCTAAATTTATTTTATAAATAGAGGATGTTTTTTCACCATTGATTCCAATAATTCTATCTATCTTAATTTTTTTCTTTTCACAAAATTGATAAAAGTCTTTTATAGAACACATGTGCAGATTAGGAGTGTCATACCAAAAATATGGTAACGACTTAGTAATAGGCATTTTTCCAGTAAGTAACAACTTAGCTCTAATCTGCCAATAACCAAAATTAGGTATTGAAATTATTACCCTGTGACCAATTCTTAATAATTGTTCGAGCACATTTTCAGGCTGGTAAAATGCTTGAAGTGTTTGACTTAAAATTACGAAATCAAAAGCTTTATCAGGAAATTGACCAAGTTCAGTTTCTGCATTTCCTTGTATTACAGATAGACCTCTTGAAATACATTCTTTAACGTTGTTTTCTCCAAGTTCGATGCCTCTAGCATCGATATCTTTTTCATTTATCAAAGCTTTAATTAAAGTTCCATCTCCACAACCAACATCAAGTACTCTAGATTGAGCTGGAAGTAAATTTGCTATAATTTTAAATTCATTTTTCATTTTTAAATATTTCAAAATTTGAATCTAAAAATCCTTTAATAGTTTTCAAGAATTCAGGTTCATTAAGTAAAAAAGAGTCATGTCCTCTATCAGTTTTAATTTCTGCAAAAGCAACGTTAACTCCTGAGGCATTTAAAGCAATTACGATTTCTTTACTATTTTTTGTTGGATATAACCAGTCAGATGTAAAAGACACAATTAGAAATTTAGCTTTGTGATTTTGAAATGCTTCACTTAAACCACCCTTAAATTGTTTGGATAAATCAAAGTAATCCATTGCTCTAGAAATATAAAGATAAGAATTTGCATCAAATCTCTCCACAAATACTTTGCCTTGATGCCTTAAGTAACTTTCTATTTGAAAATCAGCATCAAAAGTAAATTCATAATCTTTTTTTTCTTGAAGCTTTCTGCCAAATTTTTCTTGCAAACCTTTATCGGACATATAAGTGATATGTGCAGCCATTCTTGCTACCGCAAGCCCATTCTTCGGAACTTTTTTATCTTGATGATAATTGCCTTTATTCCACAAAGGGTCGCTCATGATTGCTTGTCTTGCTAGCTCATTCAATGCAATTTGCTGTGCATTGTGACTTGCCGTAGAGGCAATTGGCACTGCAGTAAAAGTTTTTTCTGGATATGAGGCGCAAAACTGTAAAAGTTGCATTCCCCCCATTGAGCCTCCTAAGACACTCAAAAGTTTATCTATCCCTAGATGCTCAAGTAAATTTTCTTGAGCTTTGACCATATCTTTTATGGTAATTACAGGAAAATTTAATCCGTAAGGTTCATTTTTTTCTTTATCATTACTCTTTGGACCATACGTTCCCATGCAGCCACCTAAAACGTTTGCACAAATAATGAAATATTTATTTGTATCTACTGCTTTTCCTGGCCCTACAGCAGTTGCCCACCATCCTTCTTTGTTGGTTATTGGATTGTTACCTGTAACAAATTGATCACCTGTAAGAGCATGAAAAATTAAAATAGCATTATTTTTTTTTTCATTAAGTTTACCGAATGTTTCATAAGCTACAGGAAAGTCTTTTATTGTTTGACCACAATCTAATTTTAGTGGCTTAGTTATAATTATTTGTTTTGTATTCTCAATTTTATAGTCCATATAAAAAAAAACCCAGCTAAACTGGGCAGAACCCTATTTAGCGAATTTATTTGGCGCCCGCAATTTGGTTAAATCAGCGCTAAACTGTTGTACTAGATAGGGTTAAAGTTGTCAATTTTATAGAAAAAAAAAATGAAGATAGAAATAATAAAGCTTTTTAGATATGAACTTAAATAAATTATGAAACTACCTAGAGCTAAAAACCTCAATGCAGAAAAATATGTTGCAGGATTAAGTTTGTTTAAGCAGAAATTTGCTAGAATTAAGCTGTCTGCAAATGAGTCAGCTTTAGGCCCAAGTCCTAAAGCTATTAAAGAATATATTAAGGTATCAAAAAACTTTAAAAGATACCCTGACTCTGATGGTACATTTTTAAGAAAAGTTATAGCAAAAAAATTTAAGTTAGATGTTAATAGAATAATCCTAGGTAATGGATCAGATCAAATCTTTGAACTTATTTGCAAAGCTTTTTTAGGTAAAAGCGATGAAGTTGTAATATCAAAATTTAGTTTTATTATTTACAGAATATACAGCAAGCTTAATTTTGCAAAAATAATATATGCTCCAGAAAATAACTTTACTTCTTCAGTTGATAATATTCTTTTAAGCGTGACTAAAAAAACCAAGATCGTTTTTATTGCAAATCCTAACAATCCAACAGGAACATATATAAATAAAAAAGAAATACTTAGATTAAGAAAAAAATTAAGGAGTGACATTTTATTAGTAGTAGACGATGCCTACTTTGAGTATTTGAATTATAAAGATTATGAAAATGGTTTAAAATTATTTTCTAAATTTAAAAATGTTGTGGTTACAAGAACATTTTCTAAGATATACGGTCTTGCCGGTTTAAGAGTAGGTTGGGCTTATTCTTCAAAAGAAATAATCAATTCATTATATAAAATTAAACCCCCTTTTAACGTTAATCGACCTGCATTATTTGCAGCTTCGGTTGCTTTAAAAGATACTGATTGGCTAAAGAAAGAGATAAACCATGTCAGGAAATGGTCAAGAAAGTTTTATGACTTCTTTAAAGAATTAAATATTCACACAAATCAAACAAGTGTAAATTTTTTATTAATTAATTTTGACAGAGTAAAAAAAACTTCAAAACAAGTATTTTTTGCTCTAGCAAAAAAAGGAATTTTATTAAGACAAATGGATGTATATTCTATAAAAAACTCTTTAAGAGTCACAATAGGAAATAATAAAGAAAACTTAAAACTAATGTCAAAATTAAAAAAAATTCTCAATGTTTGATACTGTATCTATAATTGGTTGCGGGTTAATTGGGTCTTCAATCTTAAGAGCAATTCAAAGTAAAAATTTAGCAAATGAAGTTAGAATTTTTGATTTGTCAAAAGAAGCAACAACATACTTAAAAAAAGAAAATATATGTTCAAATATTTCAACAGATATTAGGCACTGTATAAAAGATGCAGATTTAGTAATTATTGCCACACCATTAAGCAGTTATAAAGAAATAATATTATCTATTAAAGATAATTTAAAAAAGGGAACTATTTTAACCGACACTGGATCAGTTAAAAAAGAAGTTATGAAAATCATCCATAACATTAATTTAAAAGATGTTAACTGGATACCTTCTCATCCAATAGCAGGTACAGAGGAAAGCGGTCCCAAGGCGGGTCACGCTGGTATGTTTGAAAATCGTTGGTGTATTATTTCCCCACCAAAAGATACTGACACGAAAGCAATAAAAACTTTAAAATCACTATGGGAGGCTATGGGCAGCAAAGTTAAGATAATGACACCAGAGGCACATGATGAAATTTTATCATTAACTAGTCATTTACCGCATGCAATCGCCTACAATATTGTTAGAACTGTAATTAATGTTGAGGACAAACTAAAACAAGAAGTTATTCAGTATAGCGCTGGTGGCTTAAGAGATTTTACAAGAATAGCAGCATCAAACCCTTTGATGTGGAGAGACATTTTTCTAGATAATAATGAGAATATTTCAAAAGATATTGATGGTTTTATTGAGAATCTTCAAGAACTAAAAAAAGCCTTGAATGATAAAAATAGTGACAAACTTTATCAGATTTTTAATTCTACAAAAGAAGTAAGAAAAGAGATCATTAAAGCAGGTCAAGATACTAATAAACCAGACTTTGGTAGAAAAAAAGATTAAGAATATTTTTCTATCTCAGAATAAATTTTATCTTCAAGTATTTTAATAAAATCACTTTTTTCTATTCCCGGTTCAATAGGTTCTAAAAAAGTAACATGTATATCTCCTTGATATTTTAAAAAACTATTTTTAGGCCATATTTTTCCTGAATTTAATGCAACTGGTATACAGTGTAAACCAAGAGAGTCATAAATTCTGCCCACACCTTTTTTAAAAGGAACTATTTCTTTAAATTCAACTCTAGTTCCTTGAGGAAAAATTAAAAGAGGCCTATTATTTTCAAAAACAGTTTGTTTAATTTTATCAAAAAAATTTAAATTATTCTTTGTTGTTGTTTCTCTTATAATTTCAATTGAACTAATTTTTCTCAAGTACCACCCGAATAATGGAATTTTCAAAAGTTCTTTTTTAAGTATAAAAATAGGGTAATCAAGTGGCGCTTGAAAAACAAATGTTTCAAACATTGATTGATGTGCAGAAGCAACAAAAAATTTATTAACTTTTTTTAAATTTTCAAGTCCATGGAAGATAACTTTAGTGTTTAAAAAAATTTTTAGTATTAAAATTATGTAATAAGCTAAAAACTTTCCACAATATAAAGCAAATTTAGCGGGAAGAAAAAGAGTTGGTATCGCTAGGATTAAAACTAATATTATTCCTAAATATAAAAAAATATTAAAAAATAAAGATCTAATAAATTGCATTAAGCGTTTATTAATTTTAGTAAATTTTGTCTTTTTCTTATAATTTTAAATTTATTTTTAGCAATTAGTATTTCTGCAATTAGCGGTCTTGTATTGTAGTTAGAAGAAAGAGAAGATCCATAAGCACCAGTATTTGTGATGGCAACAAAATCTCCTTCTTCTAACTTTTGATAATTTTTATAAGCTGTAAATTTGCAGGTAGATTCGCAGATTGGTCCAACAAATTCTATAGCACTAGAAATTTTTTTAGATATTTTATTTATAGGTATAATTTCGTGTTTAGCTTCATATAAAGCTGTTCTCATAAAATCATTCATGCCCGCGTCTAAAATAATAAAATATTTATTTGGGCCCTTTTTAATATATTGGATTTTACTTACTAAAATTCCCGAATTTCCAACTAAAGATCTTCCAGGTTCAAAAATAATATTACAATTTAATTTTTTTTTAAAATTATGAACTAGTTTTGCATATTTATTTAAATTAATTGCTTTATTTTTTTTTTCATAACTAATTCCAAAGCCACCGCCAAGATCAATGTATTTAAGTTTTATTTTTAAATTATTTATTACTTTCAAAAGAACATTCAGTGTTTTTTTATAGGGAGTGTCTGAAAGTATTTGGCTTCCGATATGTACGCTTAAAGCATCAATTTTTAAATTTTTAAACTTTTTTCTATTTTTGTAAATTGTATAAAAATCTTTAATTGAAATACCAAATTTATTTTCAGATTTTCCTGTTGAAATTTTTTTATTTGTTTTTGCATCTACATCCGGATTTAATCTAAAACCGACAGATATCTTTTTATTAGCTTTTTTTCCGATATTATTTAGTAATTTTGCTTCACTTTCTGACTCAATGTTTATTAGCAGTATTTTTTTTTGAATAGCTAGCTTTAGCTCTTCCTCACTTTTCCCCACTCCAGAAAAAACAATTTTATTTGGTCTAATACCGGCCTTTAAAGCCTTAAGAAGTTCACCGCCTGACACAACATCCGCACCAGCTCCTAACTCACCAAGCATTTTAATTATTGATAAGTTTGTATTAGCCTTAGTAGCAAAGCAAATAAGAGGGTTTGTGTTTTTAAAACTTTTAGCTAATTTTAAATAATTTTCTTTAATTTGATTTTTTGAGTAAACATAAAAAGGAGTTTTATTTTTTTTGGTAATATTAATAATTGAAGAATTTTCAATAAATAATTTTTTGCCATGATATTTTAAAAGAGACATATATTTTAAGATAATTTTACAGTTATTTTTTGATTTTTTACTTGATACTCAGGGTCTGATTTTTTACCACAACCCTCTAATAATATTAAACTTACAATAATGAAAAAAAAAATTTTCATTTAGTTTCCTTTTTATATTTTTTTATCATTTTTTTTACATTATTCGAAGAAGTTCCCCCATATGAGTTCTTAGAATTCATTGAATGGGTTACATCAAATATTTTTAATACATTTTTATCTAAATCCTTGTTAAATTTTCTTAATTCTTTTAGAGATATTTGATCTAGAGTTTTGTTATTTTTTTCAGCAAAATTCACAAGTGATGAGGCAATACTATAGGAGTCTCTAAAAGATAAGTTTTTTTCCTTTACGAGATAATCTGCGAAGTCAGTTGCGGTAGTGAAACCCTGATTAGCCATTTTATGCATTTTTTCTTTTGAAACTCTGAGGTTATCTATTAATTCGCAAGACATAGTTAGTGAGTCTTTCAGGGTATCATAACCATCAAACACTAATGCTTTGTCATCCTGTAAGTCTTTAAAATATGACATTGGCAATCCTTTCATTATTGTAAGAATTGAATTTAATTTTCCATAGTTTATTCCAACTCTTCCTCTAATTAATTCTGCAGGATCAGGATTCTTCTTTTGTGGCATAATTGACGATCCTGTTAAAACACTGTCGTTAAATTCAATTAATTTATAGGCATCAGAATTTAAAATAATAAAGTCTTCAGCCAATCTCGATAAATGCATTGCACAAACAGCTGCTGCATATAAAAAATCTATTGCAAAATCTCTGTCCGAAACAGAATCAATCGAATTATTTGTAGGCTTTTTAAAACCAAGTTTTTTTGCAGTATAATTTCTATCTATTTTATATGATGTGCCAGATAAAGCTGCTGCACCTAAAGGAGATTCATCTAAGAGATTTAGATTATTTTCAAATCTTTTTTTGTCTCTTTTTAACATTTCATAATAAGCCAAAAGGTAATGAGCAAAAGAAATAGGTTGAGCGTTTTTTAGATGAGTGAATCCAGGCATAACCGTATCACTATGCTTTTCAGCTTTTATTATTATTATTTTCATTGTGCTTGAAATATCTTTTATAATATTTTGAGTTGATCCTTTTACCCACAATTTAAAATCTGTGACCACTTGATCATTTCTAGATCTTGCAGTGTGCATGAAGCCAGCTGCGGGACCTATAATTTGAAATAATTTTTTTTCTATATTTAAATGAATATCTTCGTATTTTTCCTCAAAAATAAATTTGTTACCATCAATTAAAGACTTAATCTTTTTTAAACCTTGAATTATTTTTTTACCTTTACTAGCAGGTATAATTTTCTGTTTCATAAGCATTTGCGTATGAATAGTCGAGGCAAAGATATCTTCTTCATAGAGTCTTTTGTCTATATTGATTGAAGACCCTATTCTCTGGAAAGATTTTGAAGTTTTACCCTTTAATCTTTTTGACCAAATTGTTTTAATTTTATTTCTCATTTTACTATGTTAATTCTAATTTAAATTAATATGAAAATTAGTAAATCTTTTAAAATCTATATACACATATTTGTTGCTTTTTTCTTCGCCCAGCAACTTCAAAGTGAAACAAACTATTCTAAAAATATAGTTCTTCACAAAGAGTCTTTAGAGATAAAAGAATTAAAATTTAAAGATTTTAATCTAAATGATGTGGATTTAACTGGAAAAAAAGGCAACATCATGATTTTAAATTTTTGGGCAACTTGGTGCTTACCTTGCAAAAAAGAAATGCCGTCTTTGGAGAGGCTATCAAAGGAATACCCTGAAATTATGATTTATCCTGTAAATTTGGAAAAACCAAATCAAGACAAAACACTTAAATTTTTTACTGATTTAGAAATTTCAAATTTAAATATATATTTTGATCCTAAGTTCTCTTTGGTTAAATTATTTAATATGCGGGGTGTGCCAACAAGCATTCTGATAGATAAAAATGGACAAGAATTTGGAAGAGTAATTGGAGAGATAGATTTTTTTGATAAATCTTTTATTGAGCTTTTAAAAAAATATCTTTAATTTTTAAAAAAATAGGCAAGAAGCACCAGAACAATAATTGCAATAAACTGCAAAAGAACTCGAAGTTGCATTAACTTATTTGAGTACTTTTTACTGGTATCACCACCTTTAAATAAAGTATAAATACCTAGCACTAGAACTAGTGCGACAGCACCAAGTAAAATAAAGCCAATAAAATTGAATAAAAAAGTTGACATAAATAATAACTAATTAACTACCATGAGCTATTCATTAAACACAACTATTTTAAATCCTCTTTCAATGGAAAAACCAAAAAACGCTGTTATTCTTTGTCACGGGTACGGAGGCGATGGCAAAGATATTTCTTTATTAGCAAGTTATTGGAGAACTTATTTGCCGAATACATTATTTGTTTGCCCTGACGCTCCAGAAAAATGTGCAGTTAGTGCTTCTGGATTTCAATGGTTTGATTTAATGGATCAAACTAAAGACCAAGTTCTTGTAAAGTCTTTAGTAGCTGAAATTAAATTAAATACTTTAATAGATGAAGTCATAGAAAAAAATAATCTTACAAGCGGGAAGGTTGCAATAGGAGGATTTAGCCAAGGCTGCATGATTAGCTTACAAACTGGCATTAAAAGAAAAGACAAAATTAATTCAATAATAGGATATTCTGGAAAAATAATTGATGAAAACCATCTACAAAATAGTATAAATTCTCATCCAGATATAATATTAATGCATGGTGACAAAGATGAGATTGTCCCAGTAAACTTTTTACTTGAAGCAAAAAATTTTTTTAATAAAAATAATTATAAAATACAAACAAAAATTTTTAAAAATTGTGAACATCGTATCCCCACTGAAGGATCTAGTTTAGGACTAGAGTTTTTAAAAAAGAATTTATATTAATATTAATTAACTGTAACAATTTTAGAACTTGATATCATTTAGTTAATCAGGTAGTTTTTTTATATGATTATTTCAGCTAGTGAAAAAGTACCATTAGAAAAATGTCCTGCTCTAGTTTTAAATGCAGATTTTAGACCTCTTAGCTATTATCCTCTATCTATATGGTGCTGGCAGGATGCTGTTAAGTCAGTTTTTTTAGACCGTGTAACAATAGTGTCAAACTACAAAAGAAAAATAAGAAGCCCCTCTTTTGAAATGAACTTGCCAAGTGTTATCGCTCTTAAAAGTTTTATTAAGCCTTCGGAGAACCCTAACTTCACAAGATTCAATGTATTTTTGAGAGATAAGTTTACTTGTCAGTACTGTGGAGACAGAAAAGACCTAACTTTTGATCATTTACTTCCAAAATCAAAAGGTGGATTAACTGATTGGGAAAATGTAGTTACGGCTTGTTCAACCTGCAATGTTCAGAAGGGAGGAAAACTTTATAAAGATTGCGAACTCATCCTGGCCCAAAAACCTTTTAGACCAACCGTCGATGACCTACACAAAAATGGAAGAAATTTTCCACCTAATTTTTTACACGAAAGTTGGATGGACTATCTTTATTGGGATATCGAGCTAGAGCCTTAGTTATATTTTTTTAGAAATTTTTATAGCAACACGTGAAGAAGTTTTAATTACTTTATCTAGCAACCCGTACAAACCTTCTTTTGTTGCACCACCTTCATAAGCTAAATCTTTGTGATTTAATTCATCGTCTCTAAACTTTTTGATTTTCTTTTTTAACTCTTTTTCATCATCTTCAAGAGTATGGATTTGATTTTTATAATGTCCATCAATCACCTCTTCTACGGAAGCCGTGCAAAGCATCGCAGCCTTTTTACCCAACATCGCGGTGCCAAAACCTAAAGTTACTCCAAGCAAATCCCAAAGCGGAAGTAATTTTGTAGGATTAATATTTCTTTTTTTTATCTCTTGACGAAAGAATTCGTAATGTTCTTTTTCATGTTCTTTCATTTCTTCAATTTGTTTTTTTAAATCTTCATCTTGTTTAAATGTTTTTAAAGCCAGCAGTTGTCCTTCATATATTTTTATTGCTCCACGCTCACCTGCATGATCTACTCTTATAATTTCTTCTAAAATTTTTTTATTGGTTTTTTTCATAATTTATAACTATTCGACAAATAATAACACTTATTACAAAAGATATAATTGTATTAAATGTAGCAAGTGAAAGTCCAAAGACCCTAAAAGTTACATCTTTACAACTTATACTTTTAATCTCTAACTCTTTTAAAAGATCCTGTGCAGAGAATACTTTATCACTCTCGGTTAGATTGCAAACTAGAGATTCATTAAAAAAACTTTGTTCTATTCCAAAATGATAGAAAGAAACAATTGTTCCAAAAACAAAAAATAGTCCAATTAGAATTAATATAATTTTTTCATATTTATCAAAAATTAAAGTTGTTAAAGCCAGCACAATTGTAGCCATGTAAGGAATACGTTCAATTAAACATAAATTGCAAGGTGCATGTTTTAAAACATATTCTATAAAAAAAGTAGAAATTAGTACCAATATACAAAAAACTATAATTCCAATAAATATTTTTTTATTTGTAATTGAAGTCATTATCTAAAAAATAAATATAAAAATAGTGCAATTAAAATAATAAAAATTCCAATAATCGTAAACCAGAAAGCACCTTTTTTTTCTATAAAATTACCGAATTTATTGCCAAATAAATAAGTTAAATAGGAAACAATAAAAAATCTCAAACCACGTGTAAAAAGACAAATGAAGAAAAATACGACAATATTAAAACTAACTATTCCACTTGCAATAGTAAATAATTTGAATGGAAGAGGTGTGAAGCCAGCCAAAAACATAACGCCAATCCAAAAAAGAAAACCTTCTTTAGATGAAATTTTATTTTGTATTTCAAAGACTTTTTCTTCGTATCCATAAAACTCAATTATAACCATTGATACATCAAGAAAAAAAACTCCAAGCATATAACCAACCAATCCTCCAAGTACTGAAAAAATTGTAGCAATTAAAAAAATATTTAAATAATTCTCTCTTTTAGCCACAACCATTGGCACAATCATTAGGTCCGGAGGAATAGGAAAGAAGAAGCTTTCAATAAAAGAAACAAACCCCAAAGCGTAATTAGCTAATCTGCTAGAGGCTAATTTTACACACTTATCAAAAAGTTTTTTTAGCATTTTCTTATTTATAAATTAATAAAACTTGAATACTATTTAAATATAAACACTAAATGTTTAATTATAAAGGGCGAATGGTGGAACTGGTAGACGCGCCGGACTCAAAATCCGGTGGTAGCAATACTGTGAGAGTTCGAGTCTCTCTTCGCCCACCAAAATAAATATGGAAATAAATAAACTTAACAGTCTTGTAGAGTTATATTTTAACAAATGTGAAGAAGTTGATAAAAACAAAGCTTTTTTAAGATGGCTAAAATCTGAAAAACCAACTTATACTTGGGGGGATATCAAAGAAAATATATTTAAACTCTCCGGTAAAATTAAGACATTAATTAAAAAAGAAGATAGGTGTTTAATTTTATCTGAGAATAGACCGTATTGGTTAATGTCAGATATCGCGATTATGAATGCTGGGGGAATATCCGTCCCAATATTTACAACTTACTCAGCTAATGATTACGAATATATATTGAACGATTGTAAGCCTTCATTAATTATAGTTTCAGATAATAACCAATTTAAAAAAATTAAAAATTATATTGATGTTAAATTACAAAAAATTATTTCATTTGAGACAATTGAGGCAAAAAGCTTATTAGTAAAAAATATATTAGATGAAAAAAATTATGAAAAAGAAATAAATCAAAGTTTAAAAAGAAATATGCCTGCTTGCATTATTTATACCTCAGGTACATCTGGTAATCCTAAGGGTGTTGTTTTAAGTCACGGTGGAATCTTATCTAATTGTGAAGGTGCTGTGGAATTACTTAAACCACTTATTAAAAAAAAAGAACCTATTTTTCTAACCTGGTTACCTCTTTCACATTCATACGAACACACAGTTCAGTTCATACAAATTATTTTAGGAGCAAAAATCTTTTATGCTGAAAGCTTAGAAAAACTTATCTCCAACATGGGAGTTGCAAAACCTACAATCATGACAGCTGTTCCAAGATTTTATCAAAATCTTTTTATAAAAATAAATATGAGCCTTGAGAAACAAACAGGTATTAAAAAAAAAATAATTAGTAAAACACTTGAGCTTGGAAAAAAAATACTAAAAAAAGAGAAATTAAGTTTTTTTGAAAAAATAATTAATTTTTTATGCAATAGTTTAGTTCGTAAAAAAATTCAAAAACAATTTGGTGGAAATTTGCAGGCTTTTGTTTCAGGAGGAGGTGCTTTAGATCAAAATATAGGTGAATTTTTAAACTCTATCGGACTACCAACTTTGCAAGGTTATGGTCTAACTGAGGCATCTCCGGTAGTAAGTTGTAATTTACCAAATCTTGTGAAAGTTGAAACTGTAGGACCTCCATTTAGAACCAATAAAGTCAAAATAGCCGAGGATGGTGAAATTTTAATAAAAGGTGAAAATGTAATGCTAGGGTATTGGAATCAAAAAGAAGAAACGGAAAAAACAATTAAGGACGGTTGGCTTCATACTGGCGATATTGGTGAACTAGATCGAAATAACTATCTAAAAATAACTGACAGGAAAAAAGATATTATTGTAAATCTTGGAGGAGACAACATTTCACCAAGTAAAATTGAAAATATCTTATGCTTAAATCAATTTATAAAACAATCTTTTGTTTATGGAGATAAGAAAAATTACCTGATTGCATTAATTATTAGTGAAAAAGAAATTAAACATGAAAAAATTAAACTTATAATTGAAAATATAAATAAAAACTTAACTTTGATAGAACAAATAAAAAAATTTATAATAATCAATGATGAATTCACAATTGATAATGGAATGTTAACACCAACCTTAAAATTAAAAAGAAAAGAAATTATAAAAAATTATAAACAACAGTTAGAAAATCTTTATTAAAGTTGAAGTAAAAACAAATTAATTTGCTTAAAAAAACATTGATATTGTTAACTTTTATTAAAAATAAAAAAAATTAATAAAAATTAAAAATTTTAGACGAACTTTCAAAATAATTTATGTTTGACATGAATCTTTTAATAATTAGAGTTTAATTAATAAACGAATCATTAAGATTTGTTTTAACAACAAGGGAGATAAAATGGCTAAACGTAGAAAAAAAGCAGCTAAAAAGAAAACTAAAAAGAAAGCTAAAAAAAGAAGAAGAAAAAGATAGTTTTATTTTTAACTAAACGCCCTTTTGATTGATTAATTAAAAGGGCGTTTTTTTTATTCGGTCTCAGAAATATTTTGATTTCTTCCCAAAGCTTTATCCATTTTTTTTGAAACTTCTTCAGGTAATACTTTTAAAACTGCCTCAAACTCTGATTTTAATCTTTCGTAAGCTTTTTCAAACAATTGTCTTTCACTATAAGATTGATCAGCAATGATATCAGAATTTTTATTAAGATCTTTTACTACCTCAGCAAGTTCATAAATTTTACCTGAATTAATTTTTTGATCATATTCTTGTGCACGTCTACTCCACATAGTTCTTTTTATTTTTGGTTTAGTTTTTAAAATTGATACGCATTTATTTATTTGGTTGATTGTAGAAATTGGCCTTAGGTTTATTTGCTGATTAATAGGTACAGTCAATGTTAGTTTTTCTTTCTCTACGAATATTTTATAAAATTGAATTTCTATTTGACTTATTGTAGTTTTTTCAACGGCTATAATTTTACCAACACCATGTTTTGGATAAACTACAAAATCTTTAATGTCGTATAGTTTTTTTTCAGTAGGCTGTTTTTTTATTTTTTTTATTTCAATTTTTTCTTCTGGAGTATAAGTATTTTTATTTCCTGCTTTTAATGATTTTTTTTCTATTTTATTATCCTTTAAAACTTTAGTTTTTTTTACTAATATTTTTCTAACTTTTTTTTTGGCTTTCTTTTTTTTTGGCATTTATTTACCTGGTTTTTCTGAAAAATATTTATTGTGCTTATTTTTTTCGTCTTTGAATTTTTCGTGATCAATCATTGGTTCTTTTTTTTTTATAATGTTAGGCCATATTGCAGAAAATTTTTTGTTTAGCAACAACCATTTATCTTTATCATTCTCTTCGTATTCCGTATCTGCAACTATAGCATTAATAGGACACTCTGGTTCACAAACTCCGCAGTCAATACATTCGTCTGGATTAATTACAAGCATATTTTCTCCTTCATAAAAACAGTCAACTGGGCACACCTCTACACAGTCAGTAAGTTTGCATTTGATACATTCATCCTTGACAATATAAGTCATAAAAATATTCTAATTAAACTATTTTATATTTAACCGCAAGCAATTTGCTAAATGGACTAACTTTATTTTTATTTAGTGTTAATTTATCTTTATTTTTTCTATTATCTGCAGTGAAATAATAAGTGTCACTATCTTTTGATTTTTTATAGTTCATCAAAGCAATTAATTTATAAAAATTATCTTTAGTACAACCTAATAAATTCATCATTTCAGGCGTTATTTTAAATTTTCTATCAACTGTTTTCTCTATTATACTTATAAATAATTTTTCAAGTATATCTATGCGCACAAAATAATTTTGAAACTTTTCAAATCCACATAATAGTAAAAACTTATCATTTAAATTTTTGTTCTCTACAAAATTTAATCCAAATTTAGGAATATTTAGATTAGATGAAACACTATTATAAATTTTCCATAGCGTTGTTCTCAACATTACTGCTTTAGGCTTTAGCATTTTAGGTAAAAAAATATGATATCTTCCAATTTTAATGCCCATACCCCAAAGTTTTTTCCTTTCTTCTTTAGAAATAAGCTTAACGATGTCATCAATATTTTTTCTTTTTAAAACTCCGTTATTCTCATACAGTTGGAATGCAAGAGCCCTTAAATATTGATTCTCAATTTTTATTTTTGTCAAATTAATTAGATCACCTAACACGTCACTAATATGTAATTCTATCCAATTTTTTAAAAATTGTTCAAGTTCTTTTTTTTCTTCTAAAGGTAAGGCATCATCTGCTATTATTTCGACCTCTGGTGTTAAATAATTTTCACCCCTGCTTATTTTTGCTATAGGATTGTTTTGCCAAACAACTTTATTTTCAGAGTCTATAGATAAGTTTTTTTCTTTTATTATGTTCTTTGTTCTTTTTATTAATTCTTCCTCTACACCTTTACGCGCTGCTTTTTTTATAGATTTAAGATCTACATCTAGATTTTTTGAGGTAAAATCTATTAAAAATTTTAAACCCTTTAGTTCACCTACATATTGTTTATCAATTAAAACTTTATGATCTTCGTTTACCTCTATTTTTAGAACTACATCTTGTTTTAAACCTCTAGCTAAAATACTAATTTTTTTATCAATAAAACTTTTGGTAAGTTCCTCGTGTAACCTATCAGACAAGGTATCCTCAATACTTTTTGTTAATTGGATCCAATAATCTGCATTTTCAATCCAGTCTTTTTTGTTAGCTACGTAAGCCCATGTCCTGACATTAGAAATTCTATTTGCTAATACATCAATGTTTCCATGTTGTTTCTCTAGACCACTTAATTGTGCTTTCATATATTCATTAGGAATTCTTTTTTTTCTAAGAGATAAAAATTTAAAAACTGTCTCCACTATATTGATATGTTGTCCATATGCCTTTTTTTCAAAGTCTGGAATTTGGCAACATTCCCATAATAATTCTAGGTTATTTCTATAAATATTGTTTTCTTTATTTTTTTTAAGTAAAAATCTTAATACAATTTCATCGATAGATTCATTGGATCTAATAAGATTTTTATTAGTTGGTTTTTTTTCAAGAGACGAAAATAATTTTTCTTCTGTTTCAAAGTTTAAATTTGCGTTTCTCCAATAAAGTATTTTGGACTCTGGAAGAGAATGATTTTCAATTTTTTCTATTTCATCGGAGTTTAGAGTCTCACAATCTCCAGTTGTTCCAAAACTTCCATTATTTTTGTATCGACCGGCCCTTCCTGCAATTTGAGACATCTCTACTAAATTTAATCTTCTTGTTTTTTTTCCGTCAAATTTTTTTAAATTTGAGAAATAAATTTCATCTATATCCATATTTAAACCCATGCCAATTGCATCAGTAGCAACCAAGTAATCAACATCTCCCGATTGATACAACGCTACTTGTGAATTTCTAGTTTTCGGACTCAATGAACCCATAATTACCGCTGCTCCACCTTTTTGACGTCTAACCAGTTCGGCAATAGCGTACACTTCTTCAATTGAGAATGCTATTATTGCTGTTTTTCTACCTAACCGTGAAATCTTTTTATAACCACTATAGGATAATTTTGAAAATCTTTCTTTTTTCAAAAAATCTACTTCTGGTACTAGGTCACGAATAATACTTTTCATAATTTGAGAACCTAAAAACATTGTTAATTTTTCACCTCGTGCATTCAAAAGCCGATCTGTAAAAATATGTCCTCGTTCTTTATCCGTGCACATTTGTATTTCATCAATAGCTACAAAATCTACAACTTTATCTTTTGGCATGGACTCAACAGTGCAAATAAAAAAATTAGCTGAGTTTGGAATTATTTTTTCTTCACCTGTGATTAAAGCTACGTTATTGATACCAATCTTTTTTAAGCATTTTTCATAAACCTCACGTGCTAATAAACGAAGAGGTAAACCAAAAATTCCAGATTCAAATTCTAACATTTTTTCGATAGTGTCATGAGTTTTGCCTGTATTAGTAGGACCTAAAAGTGCACTAATTTTTTTTGATGGGTTTTGCATTTTGTGTTTGATAATTTTTTTTATACTATATGTAGGCTTGTCATGAGAACAAAGTAAGATTAAAACATGACCGAATCATTTTGTCAAATGTTCTAATTTTTAGTTTTATAATATTTTCCAAACCCCTGATGCAGTTATCACCAAACTTTCAGAGTTAAATATCTCACAAGTAATAAAAACTAGAGACCTAGTTTTCTTTTGAATTCTAACCTTTCCACTTAACGTCTGATTTAAAAGCCCAGGAGAAATAAATTTCATATCTAAAGATATGGTAACACATTTTTTATTACTTACTAAATGGGCTGCTGTCCCCATGCCAGTATCGGCAATAGTTGATAAATAACCCCCATGCGCAATTTTACCGTTGTTAAGATGAATTTCTTTAATAACTGAGGAGAAAGAATAATTATTTTCATCAATTTTTTTAAGCTCTAAGCCACCATTATGAATCATGAATCCTGTATTAGTTTCGTCCATGACTTTTTTTATCATAAATTGGTATAATTTGTGAGACTATTACAGCAAACAATATTAAGAATATTCCTAATATTTTAACTTCATTCAAATATTGATCTAGAATTAGCCAAGCAAAAATTGCTGCAAACATACCTTCAAGAGAGAATATTATTGCTGCTGGAGCCGGAGTTAGGTTTTGTAAAGTGTAAGTCTGTAATAAAAATGCTAATCCGCTAGATAAAACTCCTACGTAAAGTATTTCGTATGAATCTTTAAAAATATTACTTAACGAAGGTTCCTCATAAATGAACATAGGCAGAAGAGTAAATAAAAATGCAATAAAACATTGAGACATTGCAATTGTAATTGGGAAATTAAAAAATTTAACTGTTTTACTAATATATATTATATGCATAGCCCAACAAAAAGCACTTAGCACGCCAAGCATATCCCCATATCTAACTGAGATATTTTTTAATTCACTTAAAAGTAATCCACCGATAACACATAAAATAGCTGTGGGCCAAACAGACCAATGTATTTTTTTTGAAAATATAAAGTAAGATATAAAAGGCACTATCAATACATACATGACAGTAAACACCCCAGTGTTTGCGACATCAGTATATATTAATGAAATTTGTTGTAATGCCTGCCCAACACCTAAAATAAAACCCAATATAACTAAATAAAAAAAAGCTTTTTTATCAAAGCAATTTTTTTGTTTTATTTTTTTAGATTCGAAAAGAAAAAAAAATGGAAGCAAAGTTAAAAACCCTACTAAAAATCTTCCAACATTAAAGGTGTGTGGGCCAATAAAATCCATACCCATATCTTGAGCAACAAAGGCAGAACCCCACAAAATTGAAGTAAGGATGGCACAAACTAGAGAAAAATAATATCTACTCACAAAAAGTAAGTATTGTAAATTTGACTAAACAGCAAGTTTGAACGCAAAGTCTTTCCCTAAACTTTGAGATAAATGAACGCTAAATCTTGCAGCTTCAGCTCCATCAATAATTCTATGATCATAAGATAAAGAGATGGGTAGAATTTTTTTTGTAATTAATTGATCGTCTACTTTAATAACTTTATCATAGGATTTTCCAACACCTAGAATTGAAACTTCTGGTGGGTTAATAATTGGAGTAAAAAAAGTTACGCCTCCTATCCCTCCTAGACTTGAAATAGTCATAGAGCCGCCAAAAAACTCTTTTTTTTCTATTTTAAGTTCTTTGCACAGCTTACTAACTGTTCTCAATTGTTGACCAATTTCCTTTACACCTAGTTTGTCAACATTTCTAATTTTTGGAACCATTAATCCATGAGGAGTGTCAACAGCTACTCCAATATGAAAATAATTTTTATAAATAACTTTTCCATTTTCAGGATCTAATGAAGTGTTAAAATTTGGATACATTTTTAAAGCATTAACCATTGCCCTCATAATGAAAGCCAAAGGTGTTACAGATATTTTTTGCCCAGTATATAAATCACGCAGTGAGCTTCTAAACTGTTCCATTTCAGTAATATCTATTTCATCATGATGAGTAACATGTGGAATTTCAGTCCAAGATCTAACCAGGTGGGGACCTGAAAGTCTTTTAACTCTAGGTATGTCTTTTATCTCTACTTTGCCAAATTCATGATGTTCGTACTCATCTTTAATAATATTATTATTTTGTTTTGATGCAGTTGTATTATTATTCAATTTATTTTTAATATGAATTTTAACATCTTCCTTTGTAATTCTTCCAGCTCGTTCAGTTCCAGGTATCTCGGTAATATCAGCTCCCAACTCTCTTACAAATTTTCTTATATTTGGACTAGCTGATTTTACTTTTCTTGCATAAGACGAGGGTGATGGTACTAAAGTATCTGGTTCTTTACTTTTAGGAAAGTCTATTATTATCTCATCACTATTTTCTTTTTCAGAAGTAGTAGTAGGAGCCATGCTATCAGCTTGTGTATTATCTTTTGTTTCAATTAACAAAATTACACTTCCCTCTGAAACTTTATCTCCTACTTTAGTATTAATTTTTTTAATTTTTCCTTCATAGTTTGATGGAACTTCAACGCTAGATTTATCACTTTCAAGAGTAATTACAGAGTCATCTCTGTTGATTACTTGTCCTTCTTTCACCAAAACCTCAATTACTTCTACTTCTTTAAAGTCACCTATGTTTGGAACTGTAATTTTTTGTTCAGACATAATTAAAGTTTAGTCGGAAAAGCTTTATTTTTATCAATATTATATTTTTTAATGGCTTTTTCAGCACTATCAGATCCTATCAACTGTTCTTTTGCTAGCGCACTTAATGTATAGGCTACAATATGTTCTTTATCGACTTCAAAGAACTTTCTTAAATTTTTTCTTGTATCACTTCTGCCAAATCCGTCTGTGCCCAAAGAATAAAAAGGTTTCCCAGTATAAGGTCTTACTTGATCAGAGAAAGATCTAACATAGTCAGAAACGGCTATTACAGGGCCATCTTTTTTTTCTAAACATTTTTCAATATAACTTTTTTCTTTTTTATTATTTGGATTTAAAAGATTTTTTCTTTCAATTTCCATTCCATCTTTTCTTAATTCATTAAAGCTGGTAACACTCCAAATATCTGAGTCCACACCATATTCTTCTGATAATATTTTTGCAGCCGCTATTGCTTCCCTCAATATTGTGCCAGAACCTAGTAATTGAATTTTAATTTTTCCTTTATTTTTGTATTCTTTGAACAAATACATGCCTTTTAAAATTCCCTCATCAGCTCCTTCAGGTTTTTCAGGATGAGAGTAATTTTCATTCATTGCTGTTATATAATAAAAAACATTCTCATTTTTTTCATGCATTCTTCTTAACCCTTCTCTAAAAATTACTGCCATCTCGTAAGAAAAAGTAGGGTCATAAGAAACACAATTAGGAATCATGGAGGCTAAAATATGACTATGACCATCCTGATGTTGTAGACCTTCACCTGCAAGCGTTGTTCTCCCTGCTGTTGCACCAATTAAAAAACCTCGAGCTTGAGCGTCTCCAGCTGCCCAAGCAAAATCTCCTACTCTTTGAAAACCAAACATCGAATAAAAAATATAAACTGGTATCATTTCTATGTCGTGGTTAGTGTAAGCAGTTGCAGCTGCTATCCAGGAAGACATCGCTCCTGCTTCTGTAATACCTTCTTCTAAAACTTGACCACTTTTCTCTTCTTTGTATGAACTTAACTGTTCTGAGTCTTCCGGTTCATACTTCTGCCCTTCATGAGCGTATATTCCTATCTTTCTAAAAAATCCTTCCATGCCAAAAGTTCTTGCTTCATCAGGAATAATTGGCACTAATCTGGGTGCAACATTTTTATCTCTTAAAAGACTAGTTAACATTCGAACAAGTGCCATTGTTGTAGACATTTCTTTGTCACCAGTAGATTTCATAAAACTTTCAAAAATATCCTTAGGTGGAGCTTTAATAGGTTTTGAAAGAGAGGATCTTTCAGGAATAAATCCACCTAGCTGTCTTCGTCTTTCTCTTAAATATTTTATTTCCTCAGAATTTTCGGCAGGTTTGTAATATTCAATGTTTTTTACTTGGTTGTCGGTTAGAGGAACATTAAAACGATCTCTGTAATACAATAAGTCTTGCTCATCTAATTTTTTTTGTTGGTGGGTAGTATTTATACTTTCACCAGATTTACCCATTCCATAACCTTTAACTGTTTTTGCAATAACCACAGTTGGAGAACCCTTATTTTGCATAGCCGAATGATAGGCAGCATAAACTTTATGTGGATCATGGCCCCCTCTATTTAATTTCCAAATATCATTGTCGGTCATAGAAGAAACTAATTCTTTTAGTTCAGGATATTTACCAAAAAATCTTTCTCTGACATAAGCTCCACCTTTAGCTTTCATTGCTTGATATTCTCCATCCACAACCTCATTCATTCGCTTCATAAGCAGTCCAGTTTTATCAGCTTTTAAAAGAGGATCCCAATATGAGCCCCAAATTACTTTTAAGACGTTCCAACCCGCACCTCTAAAACTTCCCTCAAGCTCTTGAATGATTTTTCCATTACCCCTCACCGGACCATCCAATCTTTGAAGGTTACAATTTACTACGAAGATTAAATTATCTAATTTTTCTCTTGCAGCTAACCCAATAGCTCCTAATGACTCAGGTTCATCCATTTCTCCATCACCTAAAAAAACCCAAATTTTTCTTCCCTCGTCCTTTAGTAAACCTCTATTGATTAAATATTTTAAAAACCTTGCTTGATAAATTGCCATAATAGGACCCAAGCCCATTGACACGGTTGGAAATTGCCAAAATTTTGGCATCAACCAAGGATGTGGATAGGAAGAAAGCCCCCCAGCATTTACCTCTTGTCTAAATCTGTTTAATTGTTTTTCTGAAATTCTACCCTCTAAAAATGCTCTTGCATACATACCTGGAGCTGAATGACCTTGAAAATAAACCAAGTCACCACCGAAGTTTTTATTTTTAGCTCTCCAAAAATGATTCATTCCTACATCGTAGAGAGTGGCCGCTGAAGCAAAGGTTCCAATGTGTCCACCAAGCTCACTACTTATTTTATTAGCTTTGACAACCATAGCGGCAGCATTCCATCTAATATAAGCACGTATTTTTTTTTCAATATTTTGATCACCAGGTGATTTAATTTCTAATTCTGGAGGAATAGTATTTATATAAGGAGTTGTTCTCGTGTCTGGCAGAACCAATCCAGCTGTATAAGCTTCTGATATAACTCTATTTAATAGATAGCTTGCTCGAGAAGAACCGTCGTTTTCTATTACTGCATTTAGAGACTCAATCCACTCTCTAGTTTCGATTGGATCAATATCATCTTTTGACGAAGGTTGAGCTAAAACTTTTTTAACAGTCTTATTTGAATTTACGTTTTCTATTTCTTTTTTTTCTACAATTTTTTTTTCTTTCGGAGGAATATTTTCTGACTTTTCTTCTTTTTCACCTAGGATTGACGCACCACCCTCAAGTTTAGCCAACAAACTTCCTTTTGAAACTTTATCTCCTACTTTGACATTTAATTCTAAAACTTTTCCATTAAAAGGTGATGGTACTTCTACGCTAGACTTGTCACTTTCTAAAGTAACAACCGGATCATCTTTATTAATTTGATCACCAACATTCACCAGTATTTCGATGATCTCTACACTTTCAAAATCTCCAATGTCAGGAACAAGTATGTTTTGTGCCATAAATTTATCGCAACTTACAAAATATACAATCAATTACAAACAATAAAAATCTTAAAAAAGATGAATAAAATGAAGTTTAGTTCAAGAGACAACTCACTGTTGAATTATTAATGTAATTAAATGAATTTTAAGGTTATATTTTTATAAACTGCTATATTTTTTGAAAATTAAATCATGCGCCTGTAGCTCAACTGGATAGAGCGCTTGGCTACGGACCAGGAGGTTCTGGGTTCAAATCCTAGCAGGCGCACCAAAGATATGGTAAAATATATTTTTATGTCTTTAAAAAATTCAGCATTTCTTTTTCTAATAATAATTTTTTTAATAATATTATTGTTATCTATTTTACTCTAGAATTTGAAAACCCCATCATTATTGCGAGCATAAGGAAAATTACAGTTGCAACACTTGTCGTAAAAAAACTTCCCGTACTTCTCATTGGAAAAAACTCCAAGAAAATTATTAAAAAAAAAGGAGCTGTTTGAATTTTAGAGTTTAAATTTTGTCTATAATATTTGAAATAGTCAAAAAAACTAAAAATAAAAATTAAATAAATTAAAATGAAACCGACTATTCCAACATCAACTAATAATTCAATAGAATAGTTATGCGGGTGCGAATTGCAAGTTTGACTATTTCCATAGATGCAATTTAATCTAAAAGACTTTAAACCACCGCCAAATATTTTGTTTTGTTTCCAGACTTGCACGCCAGAATTAAAAATTACAAGATAACCACTAGGTCCAGTGTTAATTATTTCTTCACCCTTGTAAGTATTATAATAAAATAATTCTGGTACCTTTTTAACAATCTCTACCGAGTCCGTGTAAAAACTTTTAAACTGAAGATCTATTCTTTCCGTTAGAGGATACTTGACTAAAGTAAAAACAATAAGCAAAGATAATGTAAAAAATATTAAAATTTTCTTAAACTGTTTTTCAAGTAGATAAAAAATTATAATAGAAAAAACAAAAAGTAAAGAAGACATTCTATTGCCCGTCAAAATTATTGAAAACAAAAAAAATAATGAGGACAAAATTATAAAAATATTTTTTTTATTTTTTTTAACATAAGAGACAATAAGAACAATAAAAAAAAGAGAAAATTTTTGAAGGAAGCCACCTGCAATATTTTCTGAGCCGAAGAAACTAGAAGGTCTATAAGCTGTAATAGGATAACCAAATATATTTTTACCAAAGACTGTTTGAATTATAATATCAATGCCGACAGCGGTTGCAAAAAAACTACACGATATTAAAAAATAATTGATATTAAAGTGTTTTTTTTCAACAACTTTATTTATAACTAAAAAAAATAATAAAAATCTTAAAAAGAGAAAAGATTTGATTATGTGTTCTTTATATAAAATATTGCCATCTAGATTTGGAATATTTCTTGCTAGAGTAACTGCTACTAAATATAAAAAAAAAGCATAAATTAGATAACGATATATTTTTTCATTAACTATAAATATTTCAGATTTATAGATAAAAATTCCCGCCAAAATTATTAACACAACATTTAAATTTGTAATTAAATTTCCAACTATTAAAGATAAAGGAATTAAAGCAATTAATATGTTTATTAAATTATTACTATTAAAATTAATTTTTTTAATAAGCATAAATAAGAATTATGGAACCTAAAATAATTCTGTAAACAACAAAACTAGTTAAACTAAATTTTTGCAAAAATTTTATTAGGAATTTAATTGTTAAGTAAGAAAACACAAAAGATAAAAATATACTTAATAAGTGTATTGAAGAAATATAAAAATTTTCTTCAATCATTAATTTTTGAACACCATATAGACTTGTTACTAACAAGGTTGGTATTGAAAGCAAAAATGAAATCTTTGCTGCGTCTATTCTATTAAAATTAAAAAACCTTGCACCGCTAATTGTAATTCCAGATCTACTCACGCCCGGAATTAATGATAACACTTGAAACATACCAATATATAAAGCGGTCTTATAATTAAAATCTTTTTTTAGTGATCTTTTCATTTTTGATTGATCGCAATAATAAAGCAATATACCAAAAATTATTGTAGACCACCCAATTACTTTAAAATTCCTAAAAATTTTTATTAAGTCTAGTTTAATTAAAATAAATCCAACAAATATCACTGGCAACGAACTTAATATTATTTTTAAAAATAATTTTTTATTATTTATAAATTTAAATAAATCTTTTTTAAAATAGATTATTACTGCTAACAAAGAACCGAAATGAAGATTTATATCAAGTAGCAAACTTCCGTTATTAAAGTCAAAGTACTCAGAAACTAGTATTAAGTGTGCAGATGAGCTTACAGGAATAAATTCGGTGACGCCTTGAACTATAGATAAAATTATTACATCAAACATTTAAGTTTTATAGTCTTTTTAAATTTTATTAATATGCATATTTGATATGCAAAAAAAGCATAAAAAAAACATGATCTTTTTCAAATTTATGTCAATATTATTTACCTTTTATAATTCATAAATTGGATATTATGAGGTAAGTTGAGAGGCTTTATGAAAAAAAAAATGCTTCAATTTGTAAATTTGGATCAAAACACCCCTAGTAAAAGAGTTACAGGAGATAGAAAAAAAGATTTTCACGAAATTTACAAAGACTATATAAAAGATAAAGCTGAGGAACAATCAAGCAGATGTTCCCAGTGCGGAGTCCCATTCTGCCAAGTTCATTGTCCGCTTCATAACAATATTCCAGATTGGTTAAAACTTACTGCAGAAGGAAGATTAAAAGAAGCTTATGAAATTTCACAAAGCACAAACAACATGCCAGAAGTTTGTGGGAGAATATGTCCGCAGGATAGATTGTGTGAAGGAAACTGTGTTATAGAACAATCTGGGCACGGTACAGTTACAATTGGTTCCATTGAAAAGCATATTACAGATACTGCCTGGGAAAAAAATTGGGTCAAACCAATCAAAGTAAAAAACGAAATTAATCAGTCCATAGGGATTATAGGTGCTGGACCAGCCGGATTAGCATGCGCAGAAGAATTAAGAAAATTTGGTTATCAAATTACTATATATGATAAATATGATAGACCAGGTGGTTTATTAATTTATGGAATACCAAATTTTAAACTAGAAAAATTTGTTGTCGAAAGACGCACTAAGCTTTTAAAAGACGGTGGTATAAAATTTATCCAAAATTTTGAAGTTGGAAGAGATAAAGACTTAAATGAATTAAAAAAAAACCATGACGCTCTTCTAATTGCAACTGGCGTTTACAAACCTAGAGAAATAGACGTTCCAGGAAATGACTTAAAAAATATTTTTCCTGCAATGGAATTTTTGACTGCTTCAAATAGAAAGGGCTTAGGAGACAAAGTTGAACTTTTTGATAATGGCACTTTAAACGCACATAATAAAAATGTTGTTGTGATTGGTGGTGGCGATACAGCAATGGACTGTGTAAGAACAGCAATTCGTCAAAATGCTAAATCGGTTAAGTGTCTTTACAGAAGAGACAGAGAAAACATGCCCGGCTCTGCGAGAGAAGTTTCAAACGCAATAGAAGAAGGTGTTGAATTTATTTGGCAAACTGCACCAAAAAAATTCATTGGAGATGAAGTCATAAAAGAGGTGCAAGTAAATAAGATGAAACTTGGTTTAGCGGACGCATCGGGTAGAAAAAAACCTGAGATTGAAGAAAATTCTGAGTACAATATTGAAGCGGATATTGTGATTAAGTCTTTAGGTTTTGATCCTGAAAATTTACCCAAGTTATTTTCCACACCAGAGTTACTAGTTTCTAGGTGGGGAACTATAAAAATAGATTTAGATAACATGCAGACTAATATCGATGGTGTTTTTGCTGCGGGTGATATTGTAAGAGGAGCTTCTTTAGTCGTCTGGGCCATTAAAGACGGAAGAGATGCTGCGGAAAATATTAATAAATTTCTAAAACTAAAAGCTTTAGAAAAAAACAAAATAAAAGCAGCTTAAATAAAATGAATAGTTACGAAAAGTATTTAAAGAACAAAAAATTTTTACAAGATAACTTAGCCTACGATCCAAGCTTTGAACATGACGCTTGTGGTGTTGGTTTGGTAGCAGCAACAGATGGCAAAAAATCGCGAAAAATTATTGAATATGGAATTGAGGCACTCAAAGCTATTTGGCACAGAGGCGCAGTAGATGCTGACGGTAAATCAGGAGATGGTGCCGGAATTCAAATTGAAATTTCACCTGATTTTTTTAAAGAAAAAATTATAGCTACTGGGCACACACATGATGTGTCTAGCAGAATATGCGTAGGGATGGTTTTTTTGCCCAAAACAAATTATGCAGATCAAGAAAAATGTAGAGAGATAATAGAGTCGGTCCTACTTCAAGAAAATTTTTACATTTATGGATGGAGACAAGTACCGGTTAACCCTAAAGTCTTGGGAAAAACTGCAGATCAAAATAGACCTGAAATTTCTCAAGTTCTTTTTAAAAAAAACGCAGAATTAGAGACTAACGAACTAGAGAGAGAATTGTTTGTTTCACGAAAAAAAATTGAAAACCAAGCAAGAAAAAATCAATTAAAAGATTTTTATATTTGTTCATTTAGTTCACGATCTATTGTTTATAAAGGCATGTTTTTAGCAGAATCAATTGATGATTTTTATCCAGATTTAAAAGACAAAAATTTTACATCTAGATTTGCTATTTTTCACCAGAGATATTCTACAAATACATTTCCTAGTTGGGACCTTGCTCAACCATTTCGAGCTCTAGCTCACAATGGTGAAATAAACACTGTGCGTGGAAACACCAACTGGATGAAAATTCACGAACAGGACATGTCCAGCTCCTTATTTGAAAATGTTGAGGATCTAAAACCCGTAGTGACTCCAGGAATTTCAGATTCAGGTGCGTTAGATAATGTTTTTGAATTATTAACTCACTCTGGAAAACTAGCACCACTTATTAAACTTATGATGATTCCAGATGCTTGGTCCAAAAGAAGCAAGACTGTTCCGAAAAATCATCAAGACTTATTTAATTTTTTAAATAGTTCTATTGAGCCTTGGGATGGACCAGCTGCTATATGTGCAACTGATTCTAAATGGGTTTTAGCAGCAACTGATAGAAATGGTTTAAGACCCTTAAGATATGCAATTACCTCAGATAATTTATTTTTTGCTGGTTCAGAGTCTGGAATGATTAAACTTCCTGAAGAGAAGATTATAAAAAAAGGAAAACTAGGGCCCGGTCAAATTATTGCAATCGACCTAAAGCTAGGGAAACTTTATAACGATAAAGAGATAAAAGATTATATTGCCAAGGACTATAAAAAATACAACAAACAAATAATTGATTTAGACAAGAAGGTCTCTGCAGAAAAAGAAAAACCTGAGTTTTCAATAGATGAATTAAAAAGAAGACAATACTTAGCTGGATTAAGTATTGAAGATTTAGAATTAATCTTACATCCTATGGCGGAAGAAGGTAAAGAGGCTGTAGGCTCTATGGGAGATGATACTCCAGCTGCGGTTTTATCTAGTTATTATAGGCCTATCTCACATTATTTTAGACAAAATTTTAGCCAAGTCACCAACCCTCCAATTGACTCTTTAAGAGAAAATAAAGTGATGAGTTTAAAAACAAGATTTGGAAACTTAGGAAATATTCTAGACTTTGATAATTTAACTGAAGAAAATATTTATGTATTAGAGAGTCCGATTTTAACTAATTCTCAGTTTAAAAAATTCAAGAACATTTTTAAAAATAAAATTAAAGTTATTGATTGTACATTCGATACTAACTCTCCATTAAAAGATAGAATAGAGAAGATTAGAGATGAAGCAGAGACAGCTGTACGTGAAGGTAGCAATAATTTAATCTTATCTGATAAAAAAATAGACGTTTCTCGTGCTAGCATACCATCGGTTTTAGCTGTCGGTGCTATTCACTCACATCTAGTTAAGTTAGGAATAAGAGGATATTGTTCAATTAATGTAGAGAGCTCAGATATTCTCGACACACATTCTTTTGCAGTTTTGATTGGTGTCGGAGCTACAACTGTAAATCCCTATTTAGCTATAGAAAGTATCTATGAGAGATTTCAGAAAAAACTATTTAGCAATGTAGATTTTGATACGTGCGTAGCTAAGTTTAAAAAGTCCATTGATAATGGTTTATTAAAAATTATGTCAAAGATGGGAATATCAGTAATTAGTTCTTATAGAGGAGGGTGCAATTTTGAGGCAGTAGGTTTAAGTCGAGCTATTGTAGCTGATTATTTTCCAGGTATGAGCTCACGTATTTCAGGAATAGGCATTGCTGGCATTGAAAAAAAAATTAAAGAACATCATAAAAAATTTATCTCTAATAACGTTGTTGCTCTTCCTATAGGAGGTATATATCGATACAGGAAAACAGGAGAGGACCATCAGTTTCAAGGAAATTTAATTCATATTTTGCAACACGCTGTAGGTGTTGGCTCCTATGATCATTACAAAAAATACTCAAAAGGTATTCATAATCTTCCACCAATTAGTCTTAGAGATTTATTAAATTTTAAGCATAAAAACGAACCTATAAATATTGATGAAGTAGAGCCTCTAGATAAAATATTAAAAAGATTTGGCAGTGGTAGTATGTCTCATGGAGCGTTGTCAGCTGAGGCACATGAAACTTTAGCAATTGGCATGAATAGAATTAAAGGCGCGTCCTGTAGCGGAGAAGGAGGAGAAGACGAAAAACGTTTTGTGAAACTTCCAAATGGAGACACAGCAAATTCCAGAATAAAGCAAGTGGCTTCTGCAAGGTTTGGTGTAACTATTGATTATTTAAATAACTGTAATGAAATTGAAATAAAAATTGCTCAAGGTGCTAAACCAGGAGAAGGAGGGCAGCTACCAGGATTCAAAGTTAATAATGAAATTGCAAAATTGAGACACTCAACACCGGGTGTTACTTTAATTTCTCCACCACCCCATCATGATATCTACTCTATTGAGGATTTAGCTCAGCTAATTTATGATTTAAAACAAATAAATCCAAAGGCAAGGGTAGGTGTCAAATTAGTAGCGTCAACAGGTATTGGAACCATTGCAGCTGGAGTAGCAAAAGCAAAAGCAGACGTTATTCTAATTTCTGGTCATTCTGGAGGCACAGGAGCAAGTCCCCAAACCAGTATTAAATACGCAGGTATTCCATGGGAGATGGGATTAACGGAAGCAAATCAAATTTTAACCCTAAGTAAATTAAGACACAAAGTGACTTTAAGAACAGATGGAGGGCTTAAAACAGGCAGAGATATTGTTATGGCTGCTATGATGGGAGCGGAAGAGTATGGCATGGGAACCTCCTCTTTAATTGCCATGGGGTGTATTATGGTTAGACAGTGCCATTCCAATACTTGTCCTGTTGGGGTGTGTAGCCAAGATAAATTATTAAGAGAAAAATTTAATGGAACTCCTGAAAAGATTGTAAATTTTTTCACTTTTGTTGCTACAGAAGTTAGGGAAATTTTAGCATCACTTGGCTACAGGTCTATAAACGAAATAATTGGAAGGACTGATCTTTTAACGCAAGTTAACAAAGGTTCAGAGAATCTAGATGATTTAGACCTGAACCCTCTACTTGTTCAGGCAGATCCAGGAGAAAATCCTCGTTACTGTAAAGATATTTTAATTAATACTGTACCAGATACTTTAGATGAATCGATCTGGTCAGAAATTAAAGATAAAGTTAACAATAAAGATAAATTTAGTTTTGAATATGATATTGAAAATACCCATAGATCAGTTGGAACAAGACTTTCTCATCACTTATACAAAGCATTTGGTAATAATAAGCTAAATGTTGACTCAATATCAATTAAACTTAATGGATCTGCCGGACAGTCATTAGGTGCTTTTTTAATTAAAGGACTAAAAATAATAGTTGAAGGTGATTCAAATGATTATGTTGGAAAAGGTCTTTCAGGTGGAACAATAATTATACGTCCTTCAAGTAAAAGCAGTTTAGTTTCTAATGAAAATATAATTATAGGAAATACAGTTTTATATGGCGCAACTTCAGGCAAGTTATTTGCATCAGGACAATCAGGCGAAAGATTTGCAGTTAGAAATTCTGGAAGCTTAGCGATAGTAGAAGGGTGTGGAGCGCACGGATGTGAATACATGACAGGAGGCACTACAATAATACTTGGTCGTGTTGGAGATAATTTTGGTGCAGGCATGACCGGTGGAATGTCTTTTGTTTATGATGCTGAAAATAATTTTGAAAATTTTGCTAATCCTGCTTCAATTATTTGGCAAAATGTAGAGACAAGCTATTGGAAAGAATATTTACAAAATAATCTTAAAGATTTTTTAAAAGAAACAGGCTCTAACATTGCTAAAAAAATATTGGATAAATATGAGAAAGAAATTTTAAATTTTAAACAGATTTGTCCAATCGAAATGCTTGACAAACTAGACAATCCTATCACTTTAAAAAGCAAAGCTAAGAAAGTAAGTTAAATGGATAAAATTAATATTTTTTGCTTTGGCTTTGGTCAGGTTGCAAAAAATTTTATTAAAAAAATTAACACTAAAAATATAGATATTACCTTAACTGTTACTTCTAGAGAAAGCACAGGTAAAAAAATTTTTGATGGAATTAAATATGACAGCTTTCAATTTTCACAAGATTTATTTGATAAAAACTTAATTAAAAATTTAAAATCCGCAAATTATATTTTAATATCAATAGCCCCTGTTGGCGGAGAAGATATTGTTATAAAAAATTTTCAAAATATTTTTGAAGGAAAGAAAGTTAAGTGGCTTACCTATTTATCTGCGACAAGTGTTTATGGAGATCACAAAGGAGAGTGGGTTGATGAAAAAAGTAAAACTAGCCCAACCTCATCAACTGGAACACAAAGATTGAAGGCAGAACAATCATGGATGGAATTAGCTGAAAATCAAAACTTACCTATACAAATTTTTAGACTGTCAGGTATTTATTCTCATGAAAGTAATATTCTAAAAAGACTTAAGTCTGGTAGCGCCAAGATTATTAAAAAAGAAAATCAATTTTTTTCAAGAATACACGTAGAAGATATTGCTGAATTATTATTTAAATCTTTAGAGCAATTCAAAGCTAAAGAAATTTATAACATTTCAGACGATAGACCCGCATCATCGGAAGAAGTGATTTTATATGGATCTAAATTGTTAAATATAGAACCTCCTGCAATAGTTGAATTAAAATCAATAGAAAGTGAAATGACTAAAAATTTTTATAAAGATTCAAAGAAAGTTAATAATAAAAAAATGAAAGAAATTTTTGATTACAAGCTAAAATATCCAACTTTTATTGAAGGACTAGACAACATCCACAACAATATTGTTTAATTCTTTAATTATTTTTTTTAATGAATTTTTATTGGATAAGCTGTGATCTCCATTTTTAATTATTAGTAGCTTCTTATTTGCTTTTGTGAATATTGACAAAACTTTTCTAGAAAATGATACTGGTACTAGCTCATCTTTTCCCCCATGAATCATGGTAATAGGAATTACAGAATTAATTTTTTGTGATAAAACTTTATTTTTTCTTCCATCTTTTATCAATTGATAAGTAACAGGATATTCATGCTGTTTTGTTCGAAATTTTGAACGGCCGTGCATAATTATAGTTGCACCTTTCTGCATAACTTCTTTTTTCATTTTTTTGGTAAATTGTTTCCACATCAATCTTTCCAAAAATTCAGGAGCAGAACCAATGCCAACAAAACCTTTAATTTGATTTTTAAAATATTTAAATTGATTTAAAGAAATCCAAGCGCCCATACTTGAGCCTATTAGTATAAATTTATTTTTTTTAACAATTTTTTTTATTGAGTTTTTAGCATCTTTAGACCACTCACTTATATTACCTTTGGTGAACTCCCCTGATGATTTGCCGTGACCAGAGTATTCAATAGCTAAAAAACCTAATTTATTTTTAACAGCATATTTTTTAAATGCTTTGGGTTTTTCTCCATCAATATCAGACATAAAACCTGGAAGAAAAATAATATATAGTTTTTTTTTAAAATAATTGTCCAAATATCTGAGTTTTTTGGTCTTAGATATTTGAATATATTTAAATTTTTTCATTATTTTTAAATGCAAGGTTATAAATTTAAATTGTTAATATATAATATTAATTATGTCGACTAAAATAAAAGTTCTCCAGGTTATACCTAAACTAGGTTTTGGTGGGGCTGAAACTGGCTGTTATGATCTTGCCCACTATTTAGCTGAGCAGAATTGTAAATCATTTTTGATTACAAGCGGAGGTCAGCTTTTAAAGTATGTTCGAAGAGACAAAGTAAAAATAATACGTTTGCCAGTCCAGTCAAAAAATCCAATAATTATTTTTTTTAATTTTATAATTATTTTTTTTATATTATGGATATATAAAATCGATATAGTTCATGCTCGAAGTCGTGCGCCAGCTTGGTCTTGTTTATGGGCTTGTTTTTTCTCAGGAAAAAAATTTGTAACAACTTTTCATGGAACTTATAATTTTTCTAGTAAGTTCAAGCATTTCTATAATAGTGTTATGGTTCGGTCAAAATTAATTATTGGAGGTTCAAATTTTATTTTTGGTCATATAAATAAAAATTATCAAAAATATTTAAACCTTAAAAAACAAAAATTGTTGGTAGTTTTTAGAGGAATTAATTTAGAATTTTTTAATGAAAAGAATACTTCAGAAAAAAAAGCGAACGTCCTAGTTCAAAGTTGGAAGATTGATAGAAAAAATTTTATCATTTTACTTCCTGGACGTTTAACAAAATGGAAAGGACAAGAAATTTTTATAGAAGCATTAAATTTATTGGTAGAAGAACTTTATAATGAAAATTTTCATGCAATAATCTTAGGTTCCGATCAGGGTAGAACTATTTATTCTAAAAAACTATTACTTCTAGTTGAGCAGTATAGGCTTGGGAAAAAAATTTCTTTTGTTGAAAATTGTAAAGAAATGCCATTAGCTTACAAGTTAAGTGACCTTGTAATATCAAGTTCTATTGAACCAGAAGCTTTTGGAAGAGTGGCCGTAGAAGCTCAAGCCATGAACAAGCCCATTGTTGCAAGTGATATTGGAGGTTCTAGAGAAACAGTACTAAATGGTAAATCAGGTTTATTATATAAGCATAACGATCCAAAAGAATTAGCTAAAGCTATAAATAAAATCATGAAAATGAACAAACAATCATTGAATTTAATGGGAGAACTTGGAAGAAAAAACGTAGAAAAAAAATATAATGTTGATCAAATGTGTCAAACAACCTTTACAGAGTACAAGAAACTACTTAAATAAAGCAAACAATGCCTAATATTCAACTTTTAGACGGAAAAAAAATATCTTTTGAAAAATCCATAGATGGATTTGAACTTGTAAAAAAAATTAGTAAGTCCCTAGAGAAAGAAGCACTCATCATGTCTGTTGATGGAGAACTTAAAGACTTGAGCTTCGAAATTAAAAAAGAATCAAAAATAAAAATTATTACTTCAAGAGATAAAGAAGGACTAGAAGTTTTACGTCATGATACAGCCCATATTTTAGCCATGGCAGTTCAAGAGTTGTACCCAGGCACTCAGGTTACTATTGGTCCAGTAATAGAAAATGGTTTTTATTATGACTTTGCCAGAAAAGAACCATTTACAGAAGAAGATCTAATTAAAATTGAAAAAAAGATGCAAGAAATTGTAGATAGAAATGACAAAACCTCTAGACACGTCTGGAAAAGAGAAGACGCAGTAAAGCATTTTAAAAAAATAGGAGAAAAATATAAAGCAGAAATCATTGAAAGTATTCCGGCTGGGGAAGAAGTTTCAATTTATAGCCATGGAAATTGGAGCGATTTATGTCGTGGACCACATTTATCTTCTACAGGAAGAATTGGTAAAGCTTTTAAGCTTATTAAAGTTTCTGGAGCTTATTGGAGAGGTGACTCAAAAAATGAAATGCTACAAAGAATTTATGGAACATGCTGGACATCAAAAAAAGAATTAGAAGAATATCTTCACAGACTTGAAGAAGCTGAAAAAAGAGATCATCGTAAATTAGGAAAAGAAATGGATTTATTCCATTTCAGAGATGAAAGCCCTGGAGCTGTTTTTTGGCATGAAAAAGGCTGGATCCTTTTTCAAAGACTTGTTGAATATATGAGAATGAAACAGAGACTTGCAGGCTATAAGGAAATTAATACACCTGAAATATTGGACAGAAGTTTGTGGGAGAAATCTGGACACTGGGAAAAATTTGGTGAACACATGTACACTTCAGAAACGCCAGATGAAAAAATATTTGCCATTAAACCAATGAATTGCCCAGGCTGTGTACAGGTATTTAATCAAGGTCTTAAAAGTTATAGAGATCTGCCATTAAAATTATCAGAATTTGGAAAAGTCCATAGATATGAACCTTCAGGTGCTTTACATGGTCTGTTGAGAGTCAGAGCTTTTACACAAGACGATGCACATATCTTTTGTACAGAGGATCAGATAACACAAGAATCTTTAACGGTGACTAATTTGATTTTAAAAATTTATAAGGATTTAGGTTTTAAAAGCGTAGTATTAAAATATTCTGACCGGCCAGAAAAAAGAGTAGGAGAAGATAGTATTTGGGACAAGTCTGAAGCAGCACTTCTTTCAGCTATCAAACAGTCAAAACTTGAGTATTCTATAAATAAAGGTGAAGGTGCTTTTTACGGTCCTAAAATTGAGTTTGTTTTAAGAGATGCAATTGGTAGGGACTGGCAGTGTGGAACATTACAAGTAGACTTAAACCTTCCTGGAAGACTTGGAGCATCGTATGTTGATAAAGATGGAACAAAAAAAGTTCCAGTAATGCTGCACAGAGCTCTATTCGGTTCTCTTGAAAGATTTATTGGAATTTTAATAGAAAATTATGCTGGTAAGTTACCTTTTTGGTTATCCCCTAATCAAGTTGCTATTTTACCAATAGCTGAAGAAAATAACGATTATGTAAATAAATTATTTGAAGATTTATTTAAAGAAGGTATAAAATGCGAAGTGGATTTAAGAAATCAAAAAATAAATTATAAAATTAGAGAACATTCTTTAGCAAAAGTTCCTATGATTTTAGTTTGTGGCAAGAAGGAAGTTTCAGAAAATACCGTAACAGTTCGAAGACTTGGTTTTGAAAAACAAGAGACTTTCAAAAGAGATGATTTGATAAAAAACATTTTAGATGCCAACAAACTTCCCTTGAATTAAGTGTCAAATTTTAAACCTAATTATTTTCAAAGAAGAAGTAAGCCGCAGGGGCCGAAGTCTAATCAACAAATAAGAGCTATTGACGTCCAAGTTATAGGAAGCGATGGTAATAATTTAGGAATTCTTCCTTTAAATAAAGCGATAGCAACAGCAAAAGAAGAAGGGTTGGACCTAATAGAAATATCACCAAATGCAAATCCACCTGTGTGTAAAATTATGGACATGGGTAAATATAAATATGATTTACAAAAAAAAACTAATATTGCAAAAAAAAAAAAAAAGATAGTTGCTTTAAAAGAAATTAAAATGAGACCAGGCACTGATGTTCATGATTATAATTTTAAAGTAAAAAATGCTAAAAAATTCTTAACGAATAAAGATAAAGTTAAATTTACAGTCAAATTTAAAGGAAGAGAAATGCAGCATATAAATTTAGGCAAAGATTTAATGAATAGAATTATTGAAGATACTAAAGAGGTTGGAAAAATAGAGACGCACCCAAAATTTGAGGGCAGGCAAATGATAATGATAATTCAGCCCGTTTAGTAAAGATAATATCGTCTTGTAAAGAATATTTAATCTATATATAAGGCCTCATTATTTATGCCAAAACTAAAAACTAAAAGTTCAGCAAAAAAAAGATTTAGATTTACTGCTTCCGGAAAAGTTAAAAGACCTCAAGCAGGTAAAAGGCATGGAATGATTAAAAGAAGTAACGCGCAAATCAGAAGACTTAGAGGTACTACGATAATGTCTGATCAAGACACGAAAATTGTAAAATCGTACATGCCTTATAATAGGTAGGAAAAAAAATGGCTAGAACCAAACGTGGCGTAATTAGTAGAGCAAAACATAACAAAGTTTTAAAAAGAGTAAAAGGTCAGTACGGTAGAAGAAAAAATACTATCCGTATTGCTCGCCAAGCTATGGAAAAAGCCATGCAGTATGCTTACCGAGATAGAAAAACTAAAAAAAGAGAATTTAGATCACTATGGATACAAAGAATTAATGCTGGAGCAAGAGCTGAAGGAATGACATATGCTCAATTAATAAACGGTTTAAATAAGTCAAAAATTAAATTAGATAGAAAAGTATTGGCAGAATTAGCCTATAACAATCCAGAAGTCTTTAAAACCATAGTAAAAAAAGCTCAATCCTCCCTTAACTAATTAGGGTCTTTGATTTATCTTATATTAATTAAAGGAATCAAAAAACTCTATGAGTGATTTAGATAACATAAATTCTAGTTTTGAAGAAAAAATTAAATCTTTAAAATCAAAAGAAGAATTACAAAGTTTAAAAACAGAATTTTTTGGAAAAAGCGGTCAAATTACAAATCAATTTAAAACTCTCGGGACTATAACTGCAGATAAAAGAAAAGAATTTGCATCTGCTTTAAATAAATTAAAAGATAATTTTACTTCTCAACTTGAAAATAAATTTCTTGAATTGGAAACACTTGAAATTAATGAAAGATTAAAAGATCAAAAAATTGATATAACTTTACCAGTAAGATCATTTCAAAATGGAAAGATACATCCAGTGTCGCAAGTAATTGATGAAATTTCCTCAATATTTTCGGAGATAGGTTTTTCAGTTGCCGAAGGGCCAGATGTTGAAACAGAACATAATAATTTTACTGCCTTAAATACACCAGAGGATCATCCAGCTAGAGATATGCATGATACTTTTTATTTGGATGAAAATAAAAAATTTCTTTTAAGAACTCATACTTCCCCGGTTCAAATTAGAACAATGATGAATGATAAACCTCCATTTAGGATTATTGTACCTGGTCGTACCTATCGATGTGATAGTGATCAGACACATGCTCCAATGTTTCACCAATTAGAGGGACTGCATATTGATAAGAATATTACTATGAGCCATTTAAAAGGTTGCTTGGATTATTTTATAAAAGAATTTTTTGAAGTTAAAAATCTTAAAATGAGATTTAGACCAAGCCATTTTCCATTTACTGAACCTTCAGCAGAAGTCGATATTGGTTATAGAATTGAAAAAGGAAGAATAGTCATAGGCGAAGGAGATAAGTGGTTAGAAATACTTGGCTGTGGAATGGTGCACCCAAACGTTTTAAGGAACGTAAAAATTGATTCAAATAAATATCAAGGATTTGCATTTGGTATGGGAATAGATCGTCTTGCAATGCTCAAGTATGGCATTAATGATTTAAGAGCTTTTTTTGAAAGTGATTTTCGTTGGTTGAGTCATTTTGGTTTTGATCCACTAGACGTTCCAACAAATTATAGAGGTTTAAGCAAATGATAATTACATTTCCATGGCTTAAAGAACATTTAAACACAAAAGCTAATGAAGGAAAGATTTTAGACCAACTAACTAATATTGGCTTGGAGGTTGAGAGTGTTAAGGAAAATTCAGGTAATTTAACAGAGTTTAAGATTGTTAAAATATTAAAAACTGAGAAACATCCAAATGCAGACAAGCTAAAAATTTGCGATGTAAGTCTTGGCAGTGGAACGGTTGTAAAAGTTGTATGTGGTGCAGCGAATGCTAGAGATGGACTAGTAACTATATACGCGCCTCCAGGGGCAACAATTCCTAAGTCAAATCTGAAATTAAAAGTTGTGAATATTAGAGGGGTTGAATCAAGTGGGATGCTTTGTTCTGAAAGTGAATTAAATTTATCCAATGAAAGCCAAGGAATTATAGAATTAAAAAGAAAAGAAAAAGAAGTAGGAAAAAGTTATTTTAAAAGCAAAGGGGAAAAAGTAATAGATGTGTCCATAACACCTAATAGACCCGATTGTTTAGGTGTTCGAGGAATCGCAAGAGATCTAGCTGCTTCTGGATTGGGAAATTTTTTAAATTTAAAAAAAAACTCTTTTAAACAAACCTTCAAACAACCAATTAAAGTTTCAATTTCAAAAGAAAAAGATCAAGGATGTCTGATTTTCGGAAGTTGTTATATTAAAGGAATAAAAAACAAAGAAAGCCCTTTGTGGTTAAAAGAAAAAATTCTAGCACTTGGCTTAAAACCTATTTCTGCCGTTGTAGATATTACAAATTATGTAATGTTTGATCTTAATAGACCTTTGCATGCTTATAATGCAGATAAAATAAACAAAGAACTGATAGTTAGAAATTCAAAGACAGGGGAAGATTTTGAGGCGCTGGATAATAAAAGGTACAAACTAGACAATGGAATGTGTGTAATTACTGATAAAAGTGGAATCCTTGGGCTAGCAGGTATTATTGGTGGAATTACAACATCAACTGCGCAAGACACTAAAAATATTTTATTAGAGTCTGCTTATTTTTTACCAACCTCAATAAGAAAATCTTCTAAAAAGCTCAATATTATTACAGACGCAAAATATAGATTTGAAAGAGGAATAGACCCGAACTCAATAACGGAAGGTCTAGAAATAGCCACGGCTCTGATACTTAAGATTTGCGGTGGAAGCGCAAGTAAATTTTTAATTACAGGCTCTAATTCTCAAAAAAATAAAGTAATTAATTTAGACATTAAAAAGTTTAAAAATGTAATTGGTATTTCTATTTCTAATCAAGAAATAAATAAAATTTTAACCGCATTAGGTTGTAAAGTAAAAATTAGCAAAAAAACTATCAAAGTCGAAGTTCCATCATGGAGACCTGATATCTCTCAAGATATAGATTTAATTGAGGAACTAATAAGAATCAAAGGTTTTGATAAAATTGAACTAATTAAACCAGAAAAAAGCAGAGACAAAGAAACGCTTAACTTTAAACAAAAATTATTTCACTTATCTCAAAGAGCTTTAGCTAGCAAAGGATACATGGAAACAGTTACATGGTCTTTTACAGATTCAAAAATCGATAAAGAGTTTGCAAAAGGAGAGAAAGAAATAAAAATATTTAATCCTATATCTTCAGACTTAAATGTTTTACGAAGATCAATTTTTTCAAATTTAGCTATTCATTTAAAGAAAAATCAAGACCGGGGTAACGAAGATCTATCACTTTTCGAAGTTGGCCCAACTTTTTTTGGAAAAAATCCTGGTGAACAACAAACCATTGTTGGAGCTATAAAATCTGGTGCTGTGATTAGAAAAAACTGGTTAGAAAAATCAAGAAATGTAGATGTATTCGATATTAAAAGTGATACAATCCGTACTTTGGTTGAATTAGGGGTTAATGAAAATGATCTTTATATAAGTGACAAGACTAAAAATTGTTACCACCCTGGTCGCTCTGGAGCTATTAATCTAAAGTCACAAAATGGACCACATCTTGCATACTTTGGAGAGTTACATCCGGCTATTGTTTCTAATTTAGATTTTAAAGAAAAAAACATTTATGGATTAGAGATATTTCTAAAAAACATACCTCAACCAAATAAGAAAATTAGAATTAGTAAAGAAAATTATATAGCTTCTGATTTTCAAAAATCAGAAAGAGATTTTGCATTTGTTATAGAAAAGTCCTTTAAAGCAGGTGAGCTTGAAAGCATTATAAAAAAACTAGACTTAAGCATCATAAAGAAAGTAACAACCTTTGATGTTTTTGAGGGTCAAAATATACCAGAGGGTAAAAAGTCAATAGCAATAAATGTTGTAATGCAAGCTACCGACAAAACCTTGACCGAAAAAGATTTAGACGAAGTAAGTGAAAAAATAATTAGCACTGTCAAAGAAAAAACAGGCGCAACAATAAGATCTTAATGTCTGATATTGATAGAATAAGAAACTTCGCTATTATTGCGCATATTGATCATGGCAAGTCTACGATTGCAGACCGTATAATTCACAAATGCGGAGGTTTAACAGACAGAGAAATGTCAGCTCAGGTTCTTGATTCGATGGACATTGAAAAAGAAAGAGGAATTACAATTAAAGCACAGACAGTAAGATTGAATTATAAAGCAAAAGATGGAAAAGATTATATTTTAAATATTATAGATACGCCTGGCCATGTTGATTTTAGTTATGAGGTTAGCCGTTCATTATCAGCATGTGAAGGTTCTTTATTGATAGTTGATAGTACTCAAGGAGTCGAAGCACAGACATTAGCGAATGTTTATCAGGCTTTAGAAATTAATCATGAAGTTGTTCCTATATTAAATAAGATAGACCTACCAGCATCTGATGTAGACAAAGCTAAAAAAGAAATTGAAGATGTAATAGGTATTGATACGTCAAGCGCAATTAATTGTTCTGGAAAAACAGGTGAAGGAATCGATAATATCTTAGAGGCTATTATTAAAATTTTACCTCCACCAAAAGGTATTGAAAATAATAAATTAAAATCACTGCTAGTTGATAGTTGGTACGATAGTTATTTAGGAGTAGTTATTCTAGTAAGAGTAATTGATGGAAAAATAAAAAAAGGCATGAAAATAAAGTTAATGTCTAACAATCAAGAATACGTAATTGAGAAAGTTGGAGTGTTTACACCAAAACCCACTGACATAGATCAACTTAGTTCTGGGCAAATTGGCTTTATTATAACGGGCATCAAATCACTTTTAGAAACAAAAGTAGGTGATACAATCTGTGATGCTTCAGACTCTCTAGATGTGCCACTGTCTGGATTTAAACCCAGCAAACCTGTTGTTTTTTGCGGATTGTTTCCCATAGATAGTTCTGAGTATCAAAAATTAAAAGATGGTTTAGCAAAACTAAGATTAAATGACGCAAGTTTTTCTTACGAAGGGGAGTCCTCAAGCGCACTTGGACTCGGTTTTAGGTGTGGTTTCTTAGGTTTGTTACACTTGGAGATTACAACAGAAAGACTCGAAAGAGAGTTTGATGTAAATTTAATAACAACTACTCCTGGGGTAATTTACAAAGTATATAAAGTAAAAGGAGACATTATGGATTTGCAGAATCCTTCGAATATGCCGGATCCAACAATTATAGAAAAAATTGAAGAGCCATGGATTAAAGCTACTATTATTACACCTGATGAATACTTAGGAACTATTATTAAAATTTGCCAAGACAAAAGAGGGATTCAAACCAATCTAACTTACTCCGGAAATCGCGCTGTCTTATCATACGATCTACCGCTCAATGAAATAGTTTTTGATTTTAACGATAGGTTAAAATCTGTTTCAAGTGGCTATGCTAGTTTTGAATATGAAATTACAGGTCACAAAGAAGGAGACTTAGTTAAGTTAAGTATTTTAGTAAACACGGAACCAGTCGATGCTCTAGCAATGATTATACACAAAGATTTTGCTGAAAAAACTGGAAGACAGGTTTGTGAAAAATTAAAAGACCTTATACCCAGACATAATTTTATGATTCCAATTCAGGCAGCTATAGGAGGAAAAATCGTAGCAAGGGAGTCTATAAAAGGGTTTTCAAAGGATGTCCTTACTAAAATACACGGCGGTGGCGCCGCAGATCGTAAAAAAAAGTTATTAAAAAAACAAAAAAAAGGAAAAGCTAGATCTAAACAATTTGGAAGGGTAGAAATACCCCAAGAAGCATTTATTGGAGTATTAAAAATTAGCAAAGAAACTTAATGGAGAAATTATTTATAATTACGAATGAAAGTATTTTTAATTATGAAGGAAATTTTTTTTGCGACAATATAGATTTAAAATCTACACCAGAAGGTTTAACTAATAATTTTGAAGTAAATATTATTGGGAGAAAATCAAAGCAAGTCAGGTTTCACAAAATTAATATAAAAAAAATAAAAATTTTTAGTAGCATCTTTTCATATTTAATTGAAATTTTAAGATCTTTTACTCATAAAAATTCAAAATATTTAATTATTTCTATCTCACCATTTACTTTTTTCGCTTGTATTTTAATCAGTATTTTTAAAAAAAAAAAAATTGTTTATTTAAGAAGTGATGGTTATGGAGAATATAAAGCTATTCTAGGGTTTTTGGGTCCACTCATTTACCATTTTATGTTCTCTATAGTTTCTAAAATTTCACCTCTATTAAGCTGTAGGGAATATATATTAAAAGGAAATAAAGGAGATGTAATTTCTCCATCGCAAATTACCTCTAGGTGGCTATCAAACCATAAAGAAATTGACACAAATCAAATTAAACTTCTTTATGTAGGTAGAGTTAAAAAAGAAAAAGGGATTTATTCACTGCTAGACATAATTAAAGATAGTAATTCTGACTTGCAGCTTTCAATAGTCGGTGCAGAAAAAAATTTTTTAAATCAAATAACGCAAAAAAATGTTTTTGTACATGAAGTAGAAAATAACGAGCAGAATCTAATTAAATTTTATGACGATCATAATATTTTTGTTTTACCCTCATTCACAGAAGGGCACCCAATGACATTACTCGAAGCTCTTTCACGTTTAAGACCAGTTATAATTTTTAAAGATATTGAACATGTTGTTGGGGATAAAAAGGGAATATTCTTAGCAGAAAGAAATTATACCAGTTTTTTAAAAGTTATTAATCACATCAAAAATAACTATAAAAAAATTCAAGGGGAGATGAAAGAGAACAAAATACCTACAAAAGAACAATTTTTAAAAAGTATGAACAAACTAATTTCTAAAACAAGTTAGCGAAAAGGAGAGGTGGCCGAGTGGTTGAAGGCGCACGCTTGGAAAGCGTGTATACGAGCAATCGTATCAAGGGTTCGAATCCCTTTCTCTCCGCCAATACTAAATAGATTATTTTTTAAAGAAATAATCCATTTTTGTATCATCTTTTATTTGATGTATTTTTCTAAGCTTTAAAGATTTTAATTTTTTCAAAACTTTATTGTAGTTACTATTAAATATTTCAATTTGTAAAAAAACATTATTATTTTTAATTAATCTTTTAATACCTTCAATGACATAAATCTCATGTCCCTCAACATCTATTTTAATACAAATATTTTTTTTACGAAAATTAAATTTTTGATCTGCAATTTTAAAAATTGCTTTTTCAACATGTAAATTTTTTATATTTTCACCTTCGTTGACAACGCCAAAACCCCCTGTTTGTATATGATTATTTTTTTTTAATGCTTTTACTTTTTTTATTTGATTATTATTTGATAATCCAAAATTATAAATATTTATATTTTTAAATTTGTTTAATTTAATATTTTTTTTTAAATTTAAAAAAGTTCTCTTGATAGGTTCAAAAGTTAAAATTTTTATATTTTTGTCTAGGTTTGCTACAAACAAACTATATAAGCCAAAATTTGCTCCAATATCAAAAAAATAATCAAATTTGTTATTTTTAATATTAGATTTCAAAAAATTTAACTGTTTATTTTCATAATAATCAAAGAAAAATATAGATCTATCCATTGGTTCATTAATATTTAAACTTAAAAATATGTTCTGAAATTTATAGATAATTTTGTTTTTTTTAATTTTTTTTAATATTTTAAAAATAAATGATGGATATACTCTTTTTATTATAGGAATTTTTCTTAAATAATTTTTAAATTGAAAAATCATAAAGTATTTTTAATTGGTAAGTTTGTTGATATGCATAATACTATTGGTAGGCATTCGATATAAAAAAATTTCGATCTTGGTAAAAATAAGTAGAACTTAATTATTATATGTTTTTTAGAGTGAATTTAATTGTAAATTCCATGATATGCACACACACACTTATTACGAGTTAAATTTATTTGGACGAATCAAGTAATAATAGTGTTGAGGTGGTGGAGGGAGACTGAAGCCACCTTATTTCAACAAATTCTCTTTACAGAAACAACCTTTAATGTTGCAGTTTTTTTTATTAGTTTAATTGTTTTCGCAATATTCATAATAACAGTTTTTTTTTTTGGACCGTATGCATGAATAAGTTTCTTACCCGACAAAGCTACAGCAACATGACCCCTCCAATAAATAATATCATTTTTTTTAATTTTTTTGATATTTGTATCTTTCTTAAAATATTTTAGTTGTTGACTACTATCTCTTGGGCAAAATCGATTGTTAAAATTTAAACAGACTTGTATTAATGCCGAACAGTCAATGCCCTTATAAGTTTTACCTCCCCAGATATATTTTACATCTTTGAAAATTTTTATATTTTTAAAAATATTTTTATTTTTATAGTCTATTGGTTTAATATTTTTTGTCTCAATCCAATTATTTTGAAATCTAGAAAATTGAGAATTTTTCTTATCTATTTTTATTTTAGAGGCGTATGAAAGTTTCGTAATTTTATTTTTAAAATTTGGTTTCTTGTAAATTTTAGCAAATAATACAGAGACTTTATGTGTAGGCTTCACATGAGAAGAAAATTTTTTCTTCTTTATATAACCAACATATTTATCATTTATAATCTTAATTTTTAGCCATTTTAAAGACTTATTAATTATCTTAAAATCTTCGCCATAAATCATTTGAGTAACAACTTCTGATTTTAAAGATGTTCTTTTGTATAGGTTAATTACAGGGTAGTTATTTGAGTAAAGATTATTCATTCAAGTTAATTTTTTTTCTTATTAAAAACAAACAGATTAACGATGGAATTACCATCAGGGCAGTAATGATAAAAAATATAATCCAATCTCCATTTAGCCAATCGACCATCATACCTGACGAAGAAGCAAAGAGTGTTCTACCCGCGGTACCAATCGAAGCAAGCAAAGCATATTGTGTTGCGGTATATGTTCTGTCAACTAACGCTGAAATAAATCCTACAAATGCAACAGTCGCAAAAGCAGCAGAAAGATCATCTATGAGAACTGTAAAAGCAAATAAGATTTCAGAACTTCCAACCCAAGCTAATATAGAAAACAGAATATTTGTCGAAGCCATAAAAATACCTGACACAAACATAGCTTTAACGAGCCCCATGCGAACTGCAAACAATCCGCCCAGCAAAGTAAATGTAACCGTAGTTAGCCAGCCAATACCTTTAGAATAAAGAGCTATATCAGTTTTAGAAAAGCCAACTTCTTTATAAAACACCAAAGACATTCTTCCAAGAAATGCCTCTCCAATTTTAAACAAGAAAATAAACCCGAGTATTGCCAGTGCTACTTTAAGCGTGTTCTTTTTAAAGAAACTCACTAATGGGCTAACAATCGTGCCATAAAGCCGAACAAAACTTTTAGTTAGAATGTTTGAAGCGCCAGTTTTATCAATTAATTTCTGATCTGTTGTGTTTTGATATCTTATTTTTTCTCCTGAATTTTTTTCAGGAATAAAAAGTAACCCTACGCAACAAAGTGTAATAATTCCTGAAAGTATCACAAAAGATATCTGCCAATAATTTTCTATTCCTTGTTTTTGTAAAATATCAGCACTAACTAAAGATACTAAGCCTCCAATTTTATAACCAGTCCACCACCCAACCACTGATATTGCTGCCCCGGCAGACAGTAATTCTTTTTCATTTTCTCCTATTTGTTCAATTCTCAACGCATCAATTGTTATGTCTTGAGTTGCAGAAGATGTTGCAATTACTAATCCTACCGCAATTACTAGCCATAGATTTTTGGTAGGATCTAATAAACTCCACAACAACAAAGAAATGAAAATAATTAGTTGCATCAAAATTATCCAAGATTTTCTGTGTCCTATTTTTTTAGACAACAATGGAAGATGTAAACGATCTATTAAAGGCGCCCATAAAAAATTTATTGCATATACGCCAAAAATTAAGCCAGCCCAACCTATTGTTGTTCTGCTTAGGTCGTTTTCCTTTAACCACAAATTCAAAGCACTACCTATTAACACCCAAGGAAAACCACTCATTATTCCAAGCAATAGGATTCTTAACATTCTTCGATCTGAGTAGGGTTTAAAAAAATTTGGTAATTTCATTTATTTTAATCTCTCCAAAATGATGGAAAGAACAATATTAAAACAGCAAACAGCTCCAGTCTTCCAAGCAACATGCTAAAGGACAATATCCATTTGGACACCTCTGGTATAAATTTAAAGTTTCCATTAGGTCCTATAACATCACCTAAACCTGGTCCCACATTTGATATTGATGTTGCTGCTCCAGATATTGCAGACAAGAAATCAAGACCAGTTATAGATAGTAGCACAGCAACTAACATGAATATGAATAAATAAGCAAAAACAAAAACAATTACTGAGTTCATATAGCCATCTGTAATTTTTTGATTATTATACTTTAGAATGAAAATACTATTTGGATAAATTAGTTTTTTAATTTGATTGTTTATAAATAAAAATAATAACTGAAACCTAAATATTTTTATTCCACAAGCTGTGGATCCCGCACAACCTCCTATAAACATCAAAAAAAGAAAAAAAATTAAAGGAAATTTACCCCATAAACTAAAATCATTAGTCACGTATCCTGTTCCAGATAAAATTGAAACAACGTTAAAAGATGCTATTCTTATTTTTTCAACAAAAAGATTGTTATTATCATTAAACAACAAATATAAAAACATAATCAAAGTTGATAAAATAAAAAGATAAACCAGGCCTCTAATCTGAACATCTTTAAAAAAAATTTTTTTATTTCCTTTTATAAATTTTAAATAAGTAATAAACGGTATACTTCCTAAAATAATAAATACTGTAGCAACCACTTCTATGTTAGGGTTTTTAAAATATCCTATTGACTCATTGTGAGTAGAAAAGCCACCTGTTGCAATAGTTGTCATAGAATGAGCGACACTATCAAAAAAACTCATACCAAATATTTTATAAAAAAAAGCACAAAATATAGTTAAAATTAAATACGTTGAAATTATAATAATAGCAACTTGAGTAGTTCTTGGTAAGATTTTTTCAAGTCTGTCAGAACTTTCTACTTTAAATAATTGCATACCTCCAACTTTTAAAAGCGGCAACACAGTAATTGCCATTACAATTATTCCAACACCACCAAGCCACTGCATAATAGCTCTCCATAGAAGTAAACTTTTTGGAGTTTTGCTAAGATCTACAATTACTGAAGAGCCAGTAGTTGTTATGCCGGACATGCTTTCAAAAAATGAGTCGCTAAACGAAAAATTTAAGTCTGAAAAAACAAAAGGAAGTGAACCAAAAAAAGCGACTGAAACCCATGCAAAAGTAGAAAATAAAAAAGTTTGTTTAAGATTTAGTTGATATTGTTCCTGCAAATTACCTAATACAAATATTACACCAATTAAAACTGTGATTATTGAAGATGATAAAAAGCTATGACTATTTTCTTTATAAAATATTTGTACTCCATAAGGGATCAACATAAATAAACCCAAAATAATTAATAATGATCCTATTATAAAAAGGACAGTTTTGTTTGAAGTCATGATAAAAATAGATTATTTAAATACCTGGTAATTTCAACTTATTATCCTCTAATTATATCTGTATTTTATCTACAAAATTTAATAAACCACTCTTATGCTTGATACTAATTTAATTCAATCAACTTCTTCCTGGCCTTTTGTCGAAATTCGAAAACTACTAAAAGACAGAAAAGATTTAATAAAATCTAAAAACAAAATAATTTTCCAAACCGGCTACGGCCCAAGTGGCTTACCACATATAGGAACATTCGGTGAGGTTGCAAGAACTACGATGATGATTAACGCATTGAATCATATTCAAGATATAGAAACTGACCTTATAACTTTTTCTGATGATATGGATGGTCTGCGAAAAGTTCCAGAGAATATACCGAACGATAAAGTATTACATGAAAATCTTGGCAAACCTTTAACTAGCATTCCAGATCCATTCAAAAAATTTGATAGCTTCGGAAAACATAATAATGAAATGCTTAAAGATTTTTTAAACAAATTTAATTTTAAGTATAATTTTAAAAGCTCAACAGAAAACTATAAAACTGGAAAATTTAATAATTCGTTAATACGAGTTTTAGAAAAATACGAAGAAATTATGGAAATTATTTTACCCACACTAAGAAGTGAAAGAAAAAAAACATATTGCCCTTTCTTGCCCATATGCCCAACTACAGGAAAAGTTTTAGAAATTGCACTTTTAGAAATGAATAAAAAAAAAGGCACTGTAATTTTTGACAATAATGGAAAAAAATTGGAAATTGAAATAATTAATGGAAACTGTAAACTGCAGTGGAAAGTAGATTGGGCTATGAGGTGGTTTACTTTTGATGTTGATTTTGAAATGTATGGAAAAGATCTAACAGAAAGTGCAATACTCTCAAACAAAATTTGTAAAGCTTTAGGAAAAAAACCTCCAAATGGATTTGCTTACGAATTATTTTTGGATGAAAAAGGAGAAAAAATATCAAAATCTAAAGGGAATGGTATTACCATCGAGCAGTGGTTGAGATATGCATCGCCAGAGAGTTTGTCTCTTTATATGTATCAAAATCCAACTCGAGCAAAAAAACTATACTCTGATGTTGTTCCAAAAGCTGTCGATGAATATCTTTCACTAATTGAATCTTTCCCAAAACAAGAAACCAAAGAGCAATTATTAAATCCAGTCTGGCATGTTCACAATGGAAATCCACCACAAGAGAAAATTATTATGACATTTTCAATGCTTTTAAATTTAGTAGGGTCAAGTAATGCTGAAAGCAAAGACATACTGTGGAAATTTATACAAAGGTTTCATCCAGATATTAAGCCTGAAAATTACATCGTTCTTGATCAGTTAACAGAATACGCAATTAATTATTTTAGAGATAAAGTAGAACCTAGTAAAAAATATAAAGTTCCCGATGAAAATCAAAAAAAAGCTCTTATTAATTTAGCAAAAAAACTTGAGTCAGTAAAACAAGATACTAAGCCAGAAGATATACAAACTGTCGTATACTCTACGGGTAAAGAAAACGGTTATGAAAAAAAATTAAGAGAATGGTTTATTCTAATTTATGAAGTACTTTTTGGAAGTAAGGATGGGCCGAGAATGGGCTTCTTTATAAGTTTTTTTGGTGTTAAAGAAACAATTAAATTAATTGAAGATAAAATAAATAAATAGATGTTTTCACTTTTAAGGCCTTATATCTTTGGTTTAGATCCAGAAGTAGCTCATGATTTAGCAATAAAATCATTAAAGTTTAATATAATTCCAAAAAGTTTTTTTCAAGTTGATGGAGAGCAAGTGCTTGAGACAGAATTATTTAAAAGAAAATTAAAAAACCCTATTGGATTAGCAGCCGGTTTTGATAAAAGTGCTGAAGTTTACAACTCTTTATTTAAACTAGGATTTGGTTTTGTTGAAGTAGGAACAATTACACCTAGACGTCAAAATGGAAATCTAAAACCTAGAGTTTTTAGGCTCGAGCAAGATAAAGCAATGATAAATAGACTTGGTTTTAATAATGATGGCATGGACATTGTTTCGGAACGCATAAGCAAGAGTCCTCCTAAAGATTTTTTAGGTATTAATGTGGGTCCAAACAAAGACACAAAAGATAAGACTTTAGATTTTATTAAGTGCTTTGATAAGTTAAATAAATTAGCTAGCTATATAACCGTTAATATTTCTTCACCTAACACCGATGGCTTACGAGATTTTCATGAAGAAAAATTATTATCAAATCTTTTGACTAAATTGAACAAATTAAAAAAAAATAAAAAGATTAAGTGCCCTATAGTTTTAAAAATTTCTCCTGACATAGCAGAGAAAGAAATTTTTAATGTAAATGAGATAATTTCAAAATTTAAAATTGATGGAGTAATATTAACAAATACAACCAACAAACACAGAGAAAATTTATCTGACGGCAAAAAACACGAGACCGGAGGGCTATCAGGCTCACCTCTTCGAGAGCTATCATTAAAATTAATTAAAAAATTTTTCAAACTAAGCAAAGGAAAAACTCCAATAATCGGCGTTGGGGGGGTTGATAGCGGCCAAAGTGCTTTTGAAAAAATTACAGCTGGAGCTTCAGCTGTGCAGTTGTATACAGGCATGGTTTATAAAGGACCAGGTGTTATCAAAGATATAAAAAAAGAATTGATTGATATTTTAAAAAAAGAAAAAATTAAAAATATCCAAGAAGCTATTGGTATTAACTCTTAAAATTTTCTTTTTTTGAAAATCTAAAATGATGAATTAATTCTCTTATATAAGAGAAAATAAATCCTACAAACACTACAAAAAATAAAGACAAAGACGCATAAATAACTGGAGAGTTTTTTGCTAGTTTTTTTATTGCCAGGCTTAACTCAGAAAGTTCACTTGAAGGTTTTGTTGGTAAAATATTAGCACCAGAATCTAGAACAAATGTTTCAATACCTATAAAAACTCCAAATAATATTAATAATAGTGATAGCAGAGCTTTATATTCTGAAGCATTTAATTTTTCAGCAATTTTTAAACCTAAATGCAATCCAATTATTGATCCAAACAATAAAAAGGAAACTAGAGAAATGTCTATAGACTTAAACTGTAAAGCATGTCCCACAACCACAAATGCAGTAATAAATATAGTTACAAATAAAGATGTTCCAGGAATTAATTTAGTGGGCATACCAATTAAATAAATCATAGCTGGAACCATTAAAAAAGCTCCCCCAATACCCATAATAGACGCAAATATTCCAACAAAAAATCCAAGAATGATTGGCGTTAGAGCACTTTCATATAATTTTGATTTACTAAACCTCATTCTGAATGGAAGTCCGTGTATCCAATAATGAGTGTGTAATTTTTTTTTTATTATTACTTTTTTTTTTAAATCACTTAGCTCCCTGACACCTTCAATAAAAATGATAGTTCCGATAATTGCCAGTAAATAAATATAAGCTAAAGCTATTATTACGTTTATATTTCCTAGTTCACGCAGATATTTAAATATTATTATTCCAACTATTGATCCAGCAAGCCCACCTATTACAATCATTATACCCATTTTGTAATCAAGAGTTTTTTTATACCAATGTGTTGTAGCTCCGGAAACTGATATTCCTAAAATATTATTTGCGACATTAGATACAGCATAAGCAGCAGGTATTCCTAAAAATATTAGAATAGGCGTCATCAAAAAACCTCCACCGATTCCAAATATTCCCGATAAAAACCCTACTGCAAAACTTAAGATTAAAAGTGAGAAAATATTAATTTGAACTTGAGCAATTGGTAAGTAAAAATCCATTAAATTTAATATTATTTGGTTGTTTAATTGTCAATCTAGATATATTAACTTGACCATAGTAAACACAGCAATTATACAACTATCAAAATTTAATTATGTCTAAAAGATGCGAACTTACTGGAGTATCACCTTTAAAGGGTCACAACGTTAGTCACTCTAACAACAAGACTAAAAGAAGATTCTTGCCAAATTTAAAAAGAGTTACCTTTAAGAGCGATAAACTTAAAAGAAACATTTCTTTAAGAGTAACAAATGCTGCCGTCCGATCTGTAGATTTTAAAGGTGGTTTTGATCAGTATTTGAAATCCACAAAAAAACAAAAACTGTCTAGAAAAGCTCAAAAATTAAAATTAAGTATTAGCGTAACCGCTTAGTGTCCAAGGACTCCACGTTAAATAAAAGTTTATTTTTATCACTCTCATTTTGCATGGGAGCGATTATTATTATTTCAAATTATCTTGTACAGTTTCCAATTAACAAGTTTAATTTACAAAATATACTCACCTATGGAGCATTTAGTTATCCTGTAATATTTTTAATTACTGATTTAGCAAACAGAAGATTTGGAAAAGGAAAAGCTAGAAAATTGGTATATTTTGGTTTTGCGGTTGGAATTTTATTAACTCTTTTTGTCTCGACAAATTTTGAAGATGTTATATCAGTCAGAATTGCCATAGGATCAGGTACAGCTTTTTTAGTTGCTCAACTAATAGATATAGAAATTTTTCAAAGACTTAGAAATAATGTTTGGTTTATTGCACCAATGACTTCATCGGTCTTTGGATCAATTATTGATACTTTTTTATTTTTCTCAATTTCTTTTTTGGGAACAAGTATACCTTGGGTGACACTTGCTTTTGGAGATTTATTTGTAAAACTTTTAATGGCTTTTTTGATGTTAATTCCGTTTAGGTTACTAATAATAAAAATTCGTAATTTAGACACAAAAAAAATTATTTAAATATATTTTAGCTGTTTAATAAGAAAATATTAACTTAGTGAATAGTTTTTTTTTTTTGTTCGCTAAATAAATCTGTTAATTGATTAATCATAACATCACCAAGATCTTGAACGTCGGCAATTTTGATCGCTTTGTTATAGTATCTTGTAACATCATGACCAATACCAATGGCAAGCAATTCAACAGATGAACTTTTTTCAATCCATTTTACAACTTGTTTTAGATTATTTTCTAAAAAGTCACTTGGATTTGTAGACAAAGTAGAGTCATCCACAGGCGCGCCATCAGATATCACCATTAATATTTTTCTTTCTTCTTTTCGTTTAAGAATTTTATTGTAGGCCCACTTCAAAGCTTCACCGTCAATATTTTCTTTTAGCAAGCCTTCTTTAAGCATCAAGCCCATATTATTTTTTGATTGTCGCCAAGGTATATCTGCAGATTTATAAATTATATGTCTGAGATCATTTAAACGACCTGGAAATAATGGTTTTTGATTATTCATCCATTTTTCTCTACTTTGTCCACCTTTCCAATGCTTAGTAGTAAATCCAAGTATCTCTACTTTTACTGAGCATCTCTCCAAGGTCCTTGCTAAAATATCAGCACATATAGCAGCCACAGAAATGGGTTTGCCACGCATTGACCCAGAGTTATCAATTAAAACAGTCACCAAGGTGTCTTTAAATTTAATATCTTTTTCTTTCTTAAAAGAAAGTGAATTAAGAGGATCGATAATAATTCTGGTTAACTTCGAAGTATCTAGTGAGCCTTCTTCTAAATCAAATTCCCAAGAACGATTTTGCTTTGCTAATAATTTTCTTTGTAGTTTGTTAGCAAGCTTAGAAATAAAGCTTTTTAAGCTTAATAATTGTTGATCTAGGTTTTGTCTTAATCTTAAAAGCTCTTCTTCACTTTCTAGTTCTTCAGCCGATATAGTCTCATCAAATTCTTGAGTGTAAAATTTATATTTTGAATCACCAAAATTTTGGTTTATGTTTTTTTTACCGTTAGGCTTATTAAGAGAACTTTCATCTTCATCAACTTCAATTTCTTCATCAATTTCAGATGATAGCTGATCCACATCTGGTAAACTTGTATCTATAGACATTTCATTATTTTCACCATCTTTTGAGCTTTCATTATTTTCATTTTTTTCTTTATTTTCTAAACTTTCATTGTTTTTCTGATTTTCTTCATTTTGCTCGATATCTGAAACTTCGTCTATTTTAAATTGTGAAATTATTTTTGAAACTAAAGAATTAAATTTTTTTTGATCTAATAAAGAATTATTTAATAACTCTATCTTGTCTTTTAATCTAGAGTCTATTTTTTTTTTAAATTTTTTATATTTGTTTTCTGATTCTTTATTTTTATTAGATTTTAAAATACCGCTCCTTAAATAATACTCAAAGGCATCTATAAATTCATAATCACTATTTTTATATTCAATATTTGCTTTATTTTTGACTCCGTATAAATAGTTTAAGTTTTCTCTAATGCCTTTAAAATATGAAGATCCAACATTTTCATATCTAACTTTTTCAGCTACTGCATATAATAATTTTGACATATTTCCTTGTGGCTCAAAACTATTATAGATATTAAGATCTGAACATCTAAACTTTAGAGCCTCTGAGTCAGCTAAAGCTCTAGTTTTTGTATACTCATCAATATTACTTATGCTTTTGAGGCTTGGAAGATTTATAGTGTTATTATTTTTTTTGTTTACTTCATTGCCAAATATTACTTCAATATTTTGGTCACCAATAATTGATTTGACAGTTGACGTAATTGCCTTTTTAAAATTTTCTACTATCGTTATCTTTTTTTCCATCTAGGAAATAATTACATTAACTGATGACTCTGGTAAGTCTTCACCAAAACATCTTTGGTAGTATTCAGAAATGATTTTTTTTTCAATATCGTCACATTTATTTAAAAATGTTAACCTAAAAGCATACCCATGGTCATTAAAAATCTTAGTATTCTCAGCCCAATGTAAAACTGTTCGCGGGCTCATTACAGTGGATATATCTCCATTAACGAAACCTTTTCTTGTCAAATCTGCCACCTTAATCATATTAGAAACTTTTCCTTTTCCTTCTTTAGAATTGTAAGATTTATTTTTTGCTAAAATAATTCCTAGTTCTTTTTCAAAAGGCAAGTAGTTGAGTGTAGTTACAATATTCCACCTGTCCATTTGACCTTGATTAATTTGCTGAGTACCATGATAAAGTCCAGTTGTATCTCCAAGCCCAATTGTATTTGTCGTTGCAAACATTCTGAAATAATTGTGTTGTGAAATAACTTTATTTTTATCAAGAAGTGTAAAGTTTCCTTCGCTTTCAAGAACTCTCTGAATAACAAACATAACATCTGGTCTACCCGCATCATATTCGTCAAATACTAGGGCAACTGGATTTTGTATCGACCAAGGAAGAATTCCCTCTTTAAATTCGGTTACTTGCTTGCCATCTTTAAGAACGATTGCATCTTTACCAATAAGATCAATTCGACTTACATGGCTATCTAAATTAACTCTTACGCAGGGCCAATTCAATCTTGCTGCGACCTGCTCTATATGAGTTGATTTCCCTGTACCGTGATAGCCTTGAATTAAAACTCTTTTGTTGAACGCAAACCCAGAAAGCACCGCTAAAGTGGTATCTCTATCAAATTTATAATCTTGATCAATTCTAGGAACAAATTCATTTTTGTTTGAAAATGCATCAACTTCCATATTTGTATCAACACCAAAGGTTTGTCTTACGGATATTTTAATATCAGGTTTTTTTAAAGCTGTTAAATCAGTCACTATTTTTTTCCAATTACTGTTTTTAGTTGACTATAAGCTAATGTAATTTTTTTAAGCTTATCTTCAAATTTTCTACTGCCCTGATTTTTATCAGGATGGTATTTTTTAACAAGGGTTTTAAATTGTTTTTGAATTTCCTCCCATTTACTATCATATTTTAAGTCCATAACATCCATAGCATCACGATCAGTACTACTCAGTTGTGTTTTTGCATATTCTTTAAAACCTGATGATTTAAAAATGTTCAACTTATCTTCTAAGGCATTATTCCAAAGAATATTAAAAAAATTTTCAGAAGAACCAAAGCTTTTTGTAGCCTTATGCCAGGTTAAATCTGATTTTACAAAATACTCAATTTGTTGATCAGTCATATCAGAGAAATAATTCCATTTTTTATTAAAAACTTTAATGTGCTCCAAACAAAGTAATCTATATTTTTTACTATTATCTTTTTCTAAAGGGGCTTTATAGCTCCCAATTTGATCACAATTTTCCCAATCACAAATAATTTTCATATTAAAAAAGTATTTATATAGTAAATTAAGAATATATGAATGATTTTTTAGAGTTTGTAGAAAATAAAATAAAAGAAAGTATTAAAGTTGAAAGTATTTTAATTGTAGATAATAGCAATCTGCATAAAAAACATAAATTTTTTGACAATAAAAAATATCATTTAAGACTTGAAATTGAATCTACCTATTTAAAGTCACTGGAAAAAGTCAAAGCCCAAAGAGAAGTAATGACTATTCTCTCAGAAGAACTAAAGAATAAAATACACGCTTTAGAAATAAAAATTAAATAATTTTATCAAATATCTTTTTTAGTTCATTTTTTGAAATTTTATAGGTGTTCGGCTTAGTTGTTTGACCAATCTTTTTTAACAAAATAAGATTAATTTTTTTATCATTATTTTTCTTATCAGCAGTCATATAAGTAGCTATCTGTTTATACTCATTTTTTTTAAAAAATTTTTTAATGTCATATTTTAATTGATTAGAATCATAAATATTTTTCAATTCATTAAGTGTATTTAGACTACATATTTTTTTAAGATAAGAAACTTTTGTAGCCATCATCATACCCATAATCACAGCCTCTCCATGATTAATTCTTTTTGAATATTTATTTTGTGCTTCAATTGCATGAGCAAAAGTATGGCCGAAATTTAATATCATCCTAATATTTTTTTCAAAGATATCTTTATTTACAAAATGAAGTTTAATTTTACAGCTTTCGATCACTGCTTTTTGTAGTAAATTTAAATTTCTCTTTTTTAGCATTGTATTAGAATTATTTTTTAACCAATTAAAAAAATTATTCTCTAAAATTAAAGAATGTTTTAAAATTTCAGCGTAGCCACAGACCAACTCTCTTTGAGGTAAGCTTTTTAAGATTTCAACATCAGATATTACTAGCTTGGGCTGGTAAAATGACCCGATTAAATTTTTACCTCTAGTGGAATTAACGCCTGTTTTTCCTCCAATTGAAGAGTCAACTTGAGCTAATAAAGTTGTGGGAATATTTATAAAATTTATTCCTCTTTTTATTATACTTGCTGCAAAAGCACTATAATCACCTAAAATACCTCCGCCCAAAGATATCAAAATATCATTTCTGTTAAAATTATTTGTAAGACATTTTTCAACAAGTTTATTTACATTTGTAAATGATTTAAACTTTTCATTTACAGTGTATTCAAAAGTATAAATTTTATATTTTTTTAAATAATTTTTAATTTTAATTTTAAATTTTTTTGGAACATTTTTATCTACTACTAATGCGATCTTTTGAGCGCCCGGGCACAATGTTGTAATTTGATTAGAAATTTGATTTAAAATTTTATGACCAATAATTATAGAATAATTTGAATTTAGATTATTTACTTTTAGTTTAGTTGTTTTCATATAATTTAACTATTTTCTTTACAATTAATTCGGTTTCTAAACTATTACAATCAATCTTGTAATTAGCAAGTGAGTAAGTTTTTCTTCTTTCGTTGTAAATTTTTTCTAGCGTTAATTTAGTATCTTTATTTTTCAACAAAGGTCTTTTTTTTGAATTATCAAGTCTTTTTGTGAGTAGATCCAAGTTTATATTAAGCCAAAAACTTTTTGTATTGGAGAGAACATGTTCTCGAATTTTTTTGCTCATAAAAGCTCCACCCCCCAAAGATATAACCATATTTTTTTTTTTTATCTCTTCGAGTGTTACTTTTTCTTCTAACTTTCTAAAAAAGGACTCTCCTTTTTGCTCAAAAATTCTCGGGATAGTTAATTTAACTTTTTTTTCGATGATTTTGTCTATGTCAACAAATTCCATTAAAAGGTGCTTTGAGATAGCTTTACCAATAGTTGACTTACCAACACCCATCATTCCAGTTAAAGTAAGGTTTTTTTTCAATTAATCTCCTGATTTATAATTTGATTTATCATAAATTTGTCTTATTTATTCAGTTTAAATATATTTAAATACTATGCAATTAAATTACAATAGTCGCTTTAGCTCAAGAGTTTCAACAAAAAAAAAAATCTTTAATTTTTTTTTATATGTTCTAGCTTTTTTATTGGTTTTATTTTTACTGAGTAAATTTAATTTTCCAGCCCCAAAGCAAGAAATTAAAAAAAATATTACCAATGAAATTATTAAACTTAAATAAAAAGCTTTTTTTTACAATAATTTTATATATTTTTTTTACTCCAATTCTTTCAGAGGAAAGTATTGATATTTGGGAAAAAGAAAACTTAAAACCAAATATAGTAGAACCAAAAAAAAAAATTCCAGAGCAACCTTTGTCAAAGATTAAGATCTCATCTAATATATCCAAAAAAGTCAACATAAGTTCAAATTCTCTGAATGTAGGTAATTTAGTTTATGGAATATTTGATCCGGAGATAAATAATTTAACCATAGACATGTGGGTTAACTCTGAAGGAACTAGAGTTAAAGATACAATAGAAAGAATCAACAAAATTAAACTCTCGATATTCGCTGAAGAATTACTTGTTAATACGTTGTTTACTATTGCCAAATTACCAGGCCAGAATATCACTGACGAAGAGTTTATAAATTATAAATTTGATTGGCTCATTAAAAATAAAAAAAATGATCTGATAGCAGCTTTCCTAAATAGAAATAATGAATTTCCCAATAAGAAAAAAGTTGTCAGATATTTAGTTGACGAAAATATAGCAAAAGCCAATTTAACTGAAGCATGTCAGGATATTAAGTTGATAAGCAAAGACGTAAAAGATGCATACCTAGATCAATTTAAGATTATTTGCTTGGTAGAAAATAATAAAAAAAATGAAGCCCAACTAATACTTGATCTACTTAGAGAACAAAATTTGTCTAATAAATTTTTTGATAAAAAAATTGACTACCTTTTAGGTTTTACAGAAAAAATAGATAAAAAAGTTGATGATAGCAATTTATTAAATTTTTATTTGTCATCTATAACAATTCCAGATTTTAATTATAATCCAACAAAAAAAACAAATAAGAATATATGGAAGTATTTAACAGCAGCAAATCTATTTAAAATTAATAATATTGAGAATAAAGAGCAAATTAAAGAACTAGAAAATGCAGCTAATAATGGTTCTTTACCGACTTCATATATTTTTGAAATTTACAAAAATATAAAATTTAATTTTAATGATTTTTTAAATACCGATGAAATACATCCTTTACTTGATGTTATAAGTGCAAGAGCTTTAATTTATCAAAAAATTCAATTATCTGACAACATTGAAGTAAAATTAAAATACATTTTCTTATTAAATGATTTATTTAAAAAAGATAAATTAATAAATATATCTAAAGAATATGTTGATAAAGAACTAAAAGCTTTAGACCAAAATGAAATACCGCTTTCATACGAGCAAAAAGTAGCAGAAAACACTATTTATGAAAAAAAAATAGAGCTTGGAAAAATTAAGTATAACAACAAAAAATACCACACCTCAAGAATTTTGACTTTTTATACTGAAGATAATATTTCCAAACAAAAAGTAGAAAAAGAAATTAAAAATATTCATAAAAAAATTAAAAAAAATAAAAAATATAAAGTTTCTATAAAAGATATTATGCTTTTTGAAACTTTACAATCGGATGGTTTTGTTATGCCTGCTAATGTTATTGATGAAGAGATTTTAAAAAATAATTCACCTCCAGTAGAGTTATTAAATTTTGGAAAAAATAATGAAATTGGAATGCTTTTACTGAGGATAGTGGAATTGATTGGTGAAGATGAAATTTCAGATTTAGATGAACAAACTGTTTATTTCATTAATCATTTATTAGTCAAGTCAGGTTTAAAAAAATTAAGCAATAAAATCTTAACAACAATACTACCCGAAAGAAGTAAAATCTAATATAATAACTGTATTATGACAATTAGAAAAATTTTGACTGAACCAGATCCTTTTTTGAGACAGGTATCTAGCAATGTTGAAAAAGTTGATGATAAGATAAGAAAATTAATGGATGACATGCTAGAAACAATGTACGCAGCCCCAGGAATAGGATTAGCAGCAATACAAATTGGAGTCCCAAAAAGAGTTATTGTAATGGATTTGTCTAAAGAGGAAACGAGGAAACCATTATACTTTGTTAATCCAAAAATAATTGCAAAATCTAAAAATGACTCTTCTTATGAGGAAGGCTGTTTATCAGTGCCAGGTCAGTTTGCAGAAGTGGATAGACCTGACCAATGTCATATTAGCTATTTAGACTATGAGGGTAAAAAAAAAGAATTAAAAGCTGAGGGGTTGTTGGCTACTTGTATCCAACACGAAATGGACCACCTGGAGGGCATTTTATTTATAGATTATTTATCAAAATTAAAAAAAAACTTTATTGTTAAAAAGCTTTCAAAACAAAAAAAAGCATTAGAAAGAATAGTAGTTTAAATTAATTAAACTAATGTCAAATAAAATTATTTTCATGGGAACGCCTCAGTTCTCAGTCGCAACATTAGAAGCACTAGTAAAATCTCGATATAAAATCTCATGTGTTTACACACAACCTCCCAAAGAATCTAATCGAGGTCAAAATATAAATCCCTCACCAATTCAAGAAAGTGCAGAAAACTTAAACTTAACCGTACGAAGTCCTAAAAACTTAAATTCTGAAGAAGAATTTAAATTTTTTAAAGATTTAAATCCTGAAATTGTTGTAGTAGTTGCTTATGGAAAGTTAATCCCAAAAAGATTTCTAAATATACCTAAAAAAGGATTTATAAATATACATGCTTCATTGCTTCCCAAGTGGCGTGGAGCAGCGCCAATTCAAAGAGCGGTTATAAATTTAGAAAAGGAAACAGGTATTAGTTTAATGAAAATTATAGAAGAATTAGACGCCGGTCCAGTTATGAAAAAAATTAAAATAAAAATAGATCCTTCTGAGTCAAGTGGTAAAATATCAGAAAAATTATCAAAAATTGGCTCTGATAATATTGTAGAAGCTTTAGATAATATTTTTGAAAATAAAGCAAAATTTATTGAACAAGAACATAGCTCTGCAACATATGCGAAAAAAATAAAAAAAAATGAAGGACAAATTGATTGGGAAGAAGATGCAAAAACTATTATTGGAAAAATTAATGGATTAAATCCGAGTCCGGGAGCGTGGTTTGAATATAAAGCAAAAAGATATAAAATATGGCAAGCTTCAGTACTTGATAAAAAAGGTATTGCGGGAACTATTTTAGACGACAACTTTACAATAGCGTGTAAAGATAAATCAATAAAAATTATAGAAATACAAAAAGAAGGAAAAAATAAATTATTATTAAATTTTTTTTTATTAGGAGCGAGTTTTGAAGTAGGTGAAATTATAAATTAATGTTCAACTATCAAATTATAATTGAATATGAGGGTACAAACTTTGTAGGGTGGCAAAAACAAAAAAATGGAGCTTCTGTTCAACAAACAATTGAAAAAGTTTTAATTAAAATTTTGAAAGAAAAAATCAAATTATATGGTTCTGGCAGAACAGATTCAGGAGTTCACGCTTTAGGACAATCAGCTCATTTTATTATTAAATCTAAAATTGATAATGAATACCTTTTTCTCAATTCAATTAATTTTTTTTTAAATAAAAAAAAGATATCAATTTTAAAAATAAATATGAAAAAAGTAGGATTTCATGCAAGATTCAGTGCAAAAAAAAGGGAATATAAGTATGTAATAGTAAATCGTGCAGCACCACTATCTTTAGAATTTAAGAGAGCCTGGCATATCAAATCTAAATTAAATTTTGATTTAATAAAAAAAGCTGCAAATCTTTTAAAGGGAAAAAAAGATTTTTCTACTTTTAGATCTTCATCTTGTAATGCTAAATCACCCGTTAAAACATTGGAAGAAGCTAATATAAAAAAATCTGCAAATAAGATTATTATAATTTTTAAATCAAAATCTTTTTTGCAACAACAAGTAAGGTCCATGGTAGGATGTTTAAAGTTTGTAGCAGAAGGGAAATGGAATTTAAAAAAGTTTAAACAAATTATTAAGTCAAAAAAAAGAGCTAATTGCGCGCCACCGGCTCCTGCACACGGTCTATATCTATTTAGAGTTTTTTATTGATATTCTATTACCTAAAACCATATTTTTTAATTGAGTTTAAAGAAATAAATAATATAGAAATTAAGTTATCAAATATATTAAATTTATTAAAATTTTTATTAATTTTCCAAATCCAGTATAAATTTCTCATACGATTGCTTTGCATGGAGTCTTCTCTAATTTGATACTCACTTAAATAATTTGGGTAACAATAGGCAAAACCAATTTTTTTAAGTATTTGGCATTTATAATAATAGTCCTCGCAAATTTTAGTATTTGAAAATTTCATATTATTTGCAATAAATCTCTTAATAATCATCGTGCTAGTTGCAATTGAAGTATTTTTAGTGAAAGATTTAAAATTAAATTTTTTAGGAACAATAATATTTTTTTTAATAGAATTTTTCATTTTAAATGTTTTATAATAAGTATATGAAAAAAAATAATTATTTTTTTTCATAAATTTAATTTGAAGTTTTAGTTTATTTTTATTCCATAAGTCATCAGAATCAATAAAAGCTATATAGTCAGATTGAGATTTTTTAATTGCTAAATTTCTACAATACGCCGCACCTCTATTTTTAGATAAGAAAAAAATCTTTATTTTATTTTTATTTTTATATTTTGATAAAATATTTTTTGTACTTTTGTCAGAATTGTCATCAACTATTATTAACTCCCAATTTTTATAGGATTGATTTAGAATAGTTGATATTGTTTTTTTTATAGTCTTAGAACTATTATAGTTAGGTAATATTATAGATACTTTAGATTCTTTTTTATTGAACAAAATCACTTAAAATATTCAATCAAAATATTATGATAAATTCTTGTCAGTTTTTTTAAATCTGACAACGAAACACACTCATCAACTCTATGCATCGTTTTATTAACTAAGCCAAATTCAAGACATGGAGCAATTTTTTTTATAAATCTTGCATCTGATGTTCCACCTGTTGTTGAAAAAATTGGATTAATTTTTGTAATTTTTTTAATTATTTTCTTTGCCATTTGAATGGTTGGTCCTGGCTTAGTTAAGAACGAGTCCCCTGTGACTAAAAAATTTATTTTGTATTTTGTTTTATTTTTTTTGCATACTGAACGAACAATTTCAGTTATCCTTTTTTTTAAACTTACTGAAGTATGATAATTATTATATCTAATGTTAAATTGAGTCTTTGCTCTAGCTGGAATAACATTATGAACCTTGTTGTCTACATTTATAGCTGTAAACTCAAGGTTGGAAGCTTGAAAGTGTTTATTTCCTCTATCTAAAGGTTTTTCTTTAAGCTTTTTACATATGGTGATTAAACTATTAATCGGATTTTTTGATAGGTGGGGGTAAGCAACATGACCTTGGCTTCCGTGTATTTCTAAGTTGCATGATAGACTTCCTCTTCTACCTATTTTGATCATTTCTCCTAATCTTTTTGGGTTTGTCGGCTCTCCAACGATGCAAAAATCAATTTTTTCTTTTTTCTCAATCAAATAATCAACTACTTTTTTAGTACCATTTATAGCTTGAGCTTCTTCATCCCCTGTAATTAAAAAACTGATTGAACCATTTATTTTTTTATTTTTTTCTAAAAAATCACTAACAGCCGATATAAAACAAGCAATAGAACTCTTCATATCGTTAGCTCCTCTACCAATTAAATGATTGTTTTTAACTTTTGGCTTAAAAGGATTAACGGTCCAATCATCAATATTACCGGGAGGGACAACATCTGTATGACCTGCGTAACATATATTTGGTTGTTTATTTCCTAATCGAGCATAAAGATTTTTTATTGGAGGACTCTTTTTATCTTTAAATTCTAAAATTTTACAATTGAATCCTAATTGTTTTAATTTTTTAGAAATATAATTTATCGCCCCAGCGTCAACAGGAGTAATACTTGGAAAGCTTATAAGATCTTTTGATAATTGTAGTTCATTAAAATTTTTCATTATTCTCTTAACAAGTCATTTATTGAAGTTTTACTTCTTGTTTTCTCATCAACTTTTTTAATTATAACAGCACAATTTAATGATGGAGCACTTGAATTTTTTTTATCTGGTAAAGAACCGGGCACAACAACAGAATAAGGGGGAATTTTGCCATATGTGATCTCTCCAGTTTGTCTGTCAACAATTTTTGTGGATTGACCAATAAACATACCCATGCTAATTACAGAGCCTTCTCCCACAACTACTCCTTCAACAACTTCAGACATGGCGCCAAGAAAAACATTATCTTCAATAATTGTAGGTAAAGCTTGAGCGGGTTCCAAAACTCCACCTACACCAGACCCAGCCGATATATGACAATTTTTACCAATCTGACAACAGCTGCCAGCTCTCGAAAAAGTATCCATCATTGTGCCTTCATCTATATAAGCACCAATATTTATGAAGCACGGCATAAGCACAACATTTTTTCCTATGAAAGATCCTTTTCGAACTGGTGAATTTGGAACCATTCTAAAACCAGCTTTTTCATGATCTTCTTTAGTCCAGCCTGCTGTTTTCCCTTTAAGTAAATGAGACTTGTCGTACCAACTACTATAAGGACCACTCAAAGAATCCATTTCATAGATTCTAAAACTTAACATTATTGCTTTTTTTAAATATTGATGAGTAACCCACTTTCCGTCAATTTTTTCAGCAACTCTAACTTTACCAGAGTCTAAATCCTTGATTGATTGATTAATTGTATCAATAATTTTTTGATCTGAGTCTTTATTAATTTGTTCTTTTTTATTCCAAGCTTCTTCTATTGTTTTTTCAATTTCTTTATTGTTCATTTATATTCCTTAAAAATTTTGACAGGTTATTTGTTTTGTAGTTGATAAAATTTTCATTAGAAAATTCTGCTGCCCAAGGTTCATCATTTTCAATCCATACTGTTTTCATTCCTAGTTCATGTGCAGGCTTTAAATTTCTAGCTATATCTTCAATGAATATACAATATTCTGGATCTATTCCATATTTTTGAATAATTTTTTTATAAGGTTCAATAGAAGGTTTAGGGATAAATTCTGAGTCTACTATATCGAACACTCCATCAAAAATATTCTCTATACCTATTCTTTTAGTTACATTGCTAGCATGTGCTCTAGATCCATTGGTAAATATGTATTTTTTGCCCATTAAGTTATTCAACTCATTTTTCAAATCTAAATCTTTTTTGAGAAAGTTTAAATCCACATTGTGAACAAATTCTAGAAATTCTTCAGCATCAATATTGTGGTTTTTAATCATTCCATTAAGCGTTGTATTATATTCATGAAAATAACTTTTTTGAATTTTTTTTGCTTCGGCAATATCTACATTAAGCTTTTTTGATATGAAAAAAGACATTTTCTTATCTACTTGATCAAACACTTTAGTATCACCAGAGTAGAGAGTATTATCTAAGTCGAAAAGCCAAAACTTTATTTTTTTTAAATTTTTCATTTTCTTAAAAGAGTACCAGCACCGTCATCGGAAAAAATTTCATAAAGAATAGAGTGAAGCTTTCTTCCATCGATAATTACCACACCTTTGACTCCATTTTCTATAGCATCAATCGAGTTTAAAAGTTTAGGTATCATACCCCCTTGAACTATTTTTTTATCAATTAAATTTTTTACTTCATTTGGTTTAATTTCCTTAATAAGTTTTTTATTTTCATCATAAACTCCTTCCACATCAGTCATGAGGAGTAATCTTCTAGATTTCAAACTTTTTGCCACTGCCGCCGCCGCTGTATCCGCATTAATATTGTACTTTTGATTTTTATCGTCTTTTCCCATAGGTGATAAAACAGGGATTAAATTTTTATTGATAACAGCTTGAATTTTTTCATCAGATATTTTTTTTGGTTTTCCAACAAAGCCAAGATTTTTATTTTCTTGTTCAACAATGATAACGTTATCTGTACTGACGTTCAGACCTATCGATTTACAATTTTTTTTTTTTAATTTTTCGACAATTTCAGAGTTAAAATCTACCAAGGCTTTCTCAACCACTTCCATAGTTTGTTTGCTAGTAACTCTAAGACCATTAATGAATTCGCTTTCAATATTTAATTTTGCTAGTTCAATTTTTATTCTTGGTCCACCACCGTGAATAATTATAATTTTTAAACCTAATTTATGAAGTATAGAGATATCTTCTATAAAATTATCAAATAAATCTGGGTCTATTAAAACTTTTCCTCCACACTTTATAACTATTTTTTCTTTTTTGTATTTATTTACATACTTGGACACCTGAGAAATATTGGGTGCATTTTTAGGCCAAAATGATTTTAAATTTTCTAATTGTTCTTCTTTAGCGCCCATCTAATTTGTTTTAACTTTTGTTCTTTTCATAATGAACCATTGTTGCGCGATAGTTAAAATATTATTGACAGTCCAGTACAAAACTAGTCCCGATGGAAAGGAAGCTAAAATTACAGTTAAGAAAACTGGGAAGAACATAAAAATTTTTGCTTGTATTGGATCTGTTGGTGCTGGGTTTAATTTTTGTTGAATCCACATAGTCAGGCCCATAAGTATCGGCCAAATACCAATGACCAAAAAGCTTGGAGGATCCCAAGGTATTAAACCGAATAAATTAAACAACGAAGTTGGGTCAGGCGCCGATAAATCTTTTATCCAACCAAAAAATGGCTGGTGGCGCATTTCTAAAGAAATGAAAAGCATTTTGTAGATTGCAAAGAAAAATGGAATCTGAATTAATACAGGCAAGCACCCTGAAGCAGGATTAATTTGTTCTTTTTTGTATAAAGCCATAATAGCTTGCTGCATTTTAACTTTATCGTCTTTATGTAAGTCTTTGAGTCTCGTCATCTCGGGCTGAACAGCTTTCATTTTTGCCATTGATTTAAAGGAGTAATTTGCAAGTGGAAAAAAAGTTAATCTTATAAGCAACGTAATGATAATAATAGCAACACCAAAATTTCCAGATAATTTAAAGAAATAGTCAGCTACAAAAAAAAGTGGTTTTGTAAAAAAATAAAACCAACCCCAGTCAATAATCAAATCTAGTTTTTCTATTCTCTCATTTTCAGCGTAAGCATCTATAGTTTGCACTTCTTTAGCTGCCACAAAAACTTTGATTTCCGTATTAGTTTTAGAGGAAGGATCGATAATTTTTGGTTCATTTAATAAAAAATTAGCTTTGTAAGCATCTTGATATAAGAAAGTTGATTTAAAATTTTTTCCAAATTCGGGGACTAGTGCTGTCATCCAGTATTTATCAGTTATTCCGATCCAGCCTTTGTTTGCTTCTCTAGTTATCTTTTTTTCTTCGACATCCTTGTAACCATCTTCTTTTAACTCTTCATTTAGAACCCCAATAAATCCTTCATGTAAAATAAAAAAATCTTGTAAATCTTTTGGTTTATTATTTCTTGTTATTTGTGCATATGGATATAATTCTACTCTTTCTGACGATTTGTTTTCAACCTCTTGGTCAATTTTAAAAAGGTAGTTGTCGTCTAAGGTAATTCTTTTTCTAAAAATAAGGTTGGAACCATTATTCCACTCTAAAATAATAGGGCTGTTGTTACTTAAAATTTTGTTACCCTTAACAACCCAAATACTTTTATTGTTTGGTACTTTAATTTTATTACCTATACTTGCCCAGCCAGACTCAACAAAATATCCATCGTCTGTTTCTTTTGGACTTAAAAAAACTACGTTTCTACTAGACTCAAGATTTTCTTTGTAATTTTTAAATGACAGATCGTCTATCACCGCTCCCTCAAGTGAAATAGATCCTTTAATTTTATTATTTTCTAATAAAACACGATTAGTTTTTTTTATAGATTCTTCTCTAGAAATTTTTATTTCTGTATTTGAATTATTTATATTTGGAACAATACCGCTGTCTATTTCTTTATTATTTTCTTGTTGTTTTTTTACTATTTCAGTTTGATTTTCAATAGGCTTAGGAGGATCAATAAAAGCTGACCAAAAAAGCAAAACAGACATAGATAAAGCTACTGCTATAAAAACATTTTTATTATCCATCTAATTTGATTCCTTTGACGCGTTATTTTTTTTTGGGACTAAATCTATTCCTTCACCAGCACCTAAAATTTTAAAAGGATGACATTTAGAAACTCTTTTAAAACAATAAAAACTACCTTTTATTAATCCATGTTTTTTTAGCGACTCATAACAGTACTCCGAGCAAGTTGGTAAAAATCTACATTTGACGCCAAGCATAGGTGAAATAAAGTAATTATAAATTCTAAGCAGAAATAAAATTATAGAAATTAAAATGCTCTCAATCATAAAGTTAAAATTTTTTAAAACTTTTTTGCATTGTTGAAAATAATATTTTATGGTCTTTCTCATATGCTTTTGATTTTCCAAAAACTATATAAGTATAATTAGAATTAATTGCACCCTTTATTTTCAAAAGTTTGTTAACTATAGCTTTTAATTTACGTCTTATTCTGTTTCTTTTTGTTGCGTTTCCAATTTTTTTTTTCATTACAAAACTAATATGTAATAAATTTTTATTTTTGTTTGGTATAAAATTTTTAGCAGCAAAAATAGAAAAAAAGTCGGTATGAACTTTTTGTTCTTTTAATGCTAATTTAAAGTGAATATTTTTTTTTAGACTTTCAAGCTTAATCATTAAACATTAAGTTGATATAGTTTTTCTTCCTTTAGCTCTTCGTCTTGCTATTAATTTTTTACCACCTTTAGTAGCCATCCTGGCTCTAAAACCATGCCTTCTTTTTCTTACTAAGTTGCTGGGTTGATAAGTTCTTTTCATAAATATTTAAAGTTATATAATCTAATTAAGTTGTATTGTACATGTAAATAATGAGTAAAAAACTGAAAATATTTTTAGGAATTTCTTATTTACTTATTCTATCTATATTTTTGTATTTTATCTTTTCACAAGTTGAACTAAGTAGGATGAATGATTTTTTATACTATAAAGAAGTTCAAGTAAATTTAGAGAGCTATATAAGTAATAATTTTTATATTAATCTGATACTATTTTCTTTGTTTAGTGTGGTGTGGATAGCATTGCTTGGATTTGGGTCTCCTTTATTAATAATCTCAGGAATTTTATTTGGTAAGTGGGCCGGCACCTTAGTTTCTGTTATTTCTGTTTCACTTGGTGCTTTATTATTATATTCAATTGTAAATTTTTTTTTCAAAGATCTAATTTATAAATTACTAGAAAAAAAATTTTCAAAATATATTTTTCTTTTTAATAAAAATGAATTTTTTTATTTTTTTATTTTCAGATTTTCTGGCGGGTTAGGAATACCTTTTCCCCTGCAAAATACGCTGCCAGTAATTTTTAATATGAAAAAAACAAACTATTTTTTTGCAAGTGTTTTAGGATTTGCGCCTGGTTTTTTTATTTGGAATACAATTGGTTCTGGAATAAGCCTTTTTATCAAAAACTCAGAAAATTTTAGTTTTATACGCTTGTTGTTAAGTAAAGAAATCTATTTACCTATATCAATGTTTATTATTTTTGTTTTTATTACTTTAATAATAAATTTTTTTTTTTTCAATGTTGATAGCAAATAAAAATAATTTATCTGAAGATAAAAGTCCTTACCTTCAGCAGCACAAAGACAATCCTGTTAATTGGCAAGTGTGGTCAAAAGAAGCTTTTGTTATCGCTAAAGAAAAAAAAATTCCTATTCTCCTTAGTATTGGGTATTCAAGTTGTCATTGGTGTCATGTTATGGCCCATGAAAGTTTTGAAGACAAAGAAACAGCAGATCTTATGAATAGATATTTTTTAAATATAAAAGTCGATCGAGAGGAAAGACCTGATGTTGATTATATATTTCAAAGTTCTTTCCAGCTTTTTAATCAGTCTAGCGGTGGATGGCCTTTAACCATGTTTCTCGATGAAAATGGAATACCTTTTATGGCAGGAACTTATTTTCCAAAAACATCTTCTCAGGGATTACCTTCATTTAAAGAAGTTATTTTAAAAATAGGAGAGACATACAAGCAACAAAGAGAAGAAATAATTAACCAATCACCTATTATTTCAAAAAACTTGGAACTAAAAAAATCTTCTGTTTTAAATCAAAGCCTAGAGGATATTTTAAAAAATATCATTGTTAATTTAGATAATGAAAAAGGAGGTTATAAAGGGGCTCCTAAATTTCCAATATTTAATGTTTACGATACTCTTTTATATTTTTTTAATAAAACAAAAAACTTAAACTATTTAGAACCTATAGAGTTAATTTTAAAACAGCTTTGCTCCCAAGGAATTTATGATCATGTTGAGGGCGGACTTTCAAGGTATACCATAGACGACAATTGGTTGATTCCGCATTTTGAAAAGATGCTTTATGATAACGCTCAATTTATTCTTTTATTATCTAAATTTCTTAAAATAAATAAAAATCAATATTTTGAAAAAAAGATTATTCAAACTATTGATTTTATAAATAAAAACTTTTTAAATCCTGAACATAATTTATTAGGTACCGCCTATGATGCCGATAGCGATGGAGAAGAGGGAAAATATTATATTTTTAGTTATGATGAGTTAAAAAACATTAAAAATATCGAACAATATTTTGATGTAAGACCAGAGGGAAATTGGGAAAATAAGATAATTTTAAAAGAATTAAAAACACCACCAGAATCAATAATTGGCAACTTAAAAGAACTAAGAAAAAAGAAAAACAAGCCATTTTTTGATAATAAAGTTCAGCTTGATTTAAATTGCATTTGGGTCAGCGCACTAATTACTGCTGAGAAAGTCCTTCCTGGTAATAATTATCTAAAATTAGCAGAAACCTACTATGACAATTTAGAAAAATTATTCTTTAAAGAAGACAAACTATTTCACACTAGTTCAAAAACGTCCGTTTATTTAGAGGATTATGCGTATGCTGCGGCTATGTTGTTAGATCTTTCGGACCAAACGTTAAAACCTAATTATTTATTTAAAGCCAAAGAATTATGCAAAAAAACTATTAAACTTTTTTATGTAAAAGAAAAATCTATATTTCAAAAAAATATCATTGCTGAGAATGATATTTTTCATAAACCAATTGATATAAGCGATAATAATATACCAAATGGTAATTCTATTATGTTAATGAATTTTTCAAGATTAGGAATGAAAAGTGAAGCAAAAGAACTGTCTAATAGTTTGAATGGTTACTTAAATATTTACAAACCACTAATGGCCAGTAGCTTAAAAGCAATTGATTATTATAAAATGATTGAGTCCAGTAAAAATTGCACTGACATAGGTTGTGTAATCTAAATAAATGGAAAAAATAAATAAAGATCTTCTCTATTGGGCTGTTTGGCTGATACTAGTAATCTTATGGAATTATGGCTACCCTAATGCTTCACCTCTTTATGATGTCTTAGTTGCGGCAGGACTATCAATCATTTTTATTTTGATAAAAAAAATAAAATAAATGTGGTGCCCATAATCTGAATCGAACAGATGGCCTTTTCCTTACCATGGAAATGCTCTACCTACTGAGCTATATGGGCTTTTCATAAAATAGAAATTACTATTTTATTAGATACTTGCATAAATTCAATCTTCAAAGTAAAATTGAAAAAAAATGCAGGAGTTAAAATGGGAATTCACTACGACTATAAATCTACAAGAGGTGAAAAAGCGATGAAGAAAGAAGCAAAAAGAAAAGCTCGTATTGAAGAAAAAAGAGCTCGGAAAGGCTCCGAATCTCAAAAAGATGATCAAAAAAAAATGCATGATATCGACAAACCCATTACGCTTGAAGATCTAACAAATCCTGATAAAGAATAGTTAAAAAAATGAGTAGAGCGCCTGTAAAAAAAGATGCTCGTCTTATTAAGCGAGAAATCGCTTTAAAGACAAACTTAAAAAAAAGACGAAAATTTAAAGAAAAAATTAAAAAAAATGACAGTACAATCTGATAGGTGGATAAAAAAAATGGCAAGAGAAAAAGCTATGATCAAACCATTTGTTTCAAAACAAGTTAGAAAAGGAAAGATATCTTTTGGATTATCGTCCTATGGCTATGACGCAAGAGTTTCAAATGAGTTTAAAATTTTTACAAATGTCAACTCAGGTATTGTTGATCCTAAAGTTTTTAAAAAAGATAGCTTTGTTACAAAAATTGGAAAAGAATGTATTATACCACCAAATTCTTTTGCTCTAGCTAGGACTATGGAATATTTTAAAATACCAGAGGATGTTCTTGTTATTTGTCTTGGTAAATCAACATATGCTAGATGTGGAATAATTGTAAATGTTACTCCGCTTGAACCAGGTTGGGAAGGCCATGTTACATTAGAATTTTCTAACACAACACCTCTACCTGCTAAAATATATGCGAATGAAGGAGTTGCTCAATTAGTATTTATTAAAGGCAATGAAAAACCGCAAGTGACCTACGCAAATCGAAAAGGCAAGTATATGAAACAAAAAGGTGTTACTTTACCAAAAGTTTAAGTTCAACTTTATTGATGCAAAAACTTATCATCAAAGGGAAAAAAAAATTATCAGGTTCAATCAATATTTCTGGTTCTAAAAACGCTACTCTACCTATTTTAGCCGCAGCTCTTCTAGTTGATAAAACTATTACCTTAAAAAACATACCTTTGGTTCAAGATGTTTATACTATGATAAATTTATTAAAATTTATTGGATTGAATATTGAAATTTCAAAAAAATTAAATACTTTAGAAATTTCAAGTAAAAAAAAATTAAAGACAGTAGCACCTTACAAGCTTCTCAAAACTATGAGAGCAGGTGTTCTAGTATTAGGACCCTTGCTAGCTAAATATAAAAAAGCAAAAGTTTCTCTTCCAGGGGGGTGTGCTATTGGTGCAAGACCAGTAAATTTACATTTATTTGCTTTAGAAAAACTTGGAGCTAAAATTAAAATCAAAAATGGATATATACATGCCCATGCTAAACAAGGTTTAAAAGGAGCTAAGATAAAGTTTCCTTCCATTTCAGTTGGAGCAACAGAGAATGCTATTCTCGCAGCAGTTAGTGCCACTGGAAAAACAATAATTTCTAACTGCGCTATAGAACCAGAAATTCAAGACATGATAATTTTTTTAAAGAAGATGGGATGTAATATTAATTTTATTGGTAATAGAAAAATTTTAATAGTAGGAACTAAAAAGTTTAAAAATGTGAGCCACAAATTAATTTTTGACAGAATTGAACTTGGTACATATTTAATTGCAGCTGCTTTAGCAGGAAAAAAAGTTAGCTTTTTAAAAATAAAACCTAAAATTATAAAGACCGAAATCAAATTATTGAAAAAAATGGGCGTTAAAATGCAAGTAGAAAAAAATAAAATTACAATATTTGAATCCGGTAAATTAAAAAGTGTAAACATTAAAACCGAACCTTATCCCGGCTTTCCAACAGATCTACAGGCACAAGTGATGGTTTTAATGTTAAAAGCGTCAGGAATATCCAAAATAACCGAGAAAATATTTGAAAATAGATTCATGCACGTGCCAGAGCTTAGGAGAATGGGAGCAAAGATTATTACAAAAAAAAATGTGGCATTTGTTTCAGGTCCCACAAATCTGTCCGGTGCAGAAGTGATGGCAACAGATCTTAGGGCGTCCGTTAGTCTTGTGCTGGCCGCATTAATTGCAGAGAATAGAACTATTATCAATAGAATTTATCATCTAGATCGAGGGTACGAAAATTTAGAAAAAAAATTAAAAAAATGTAATGTATCTATAAGTAGACTTTAAATGGAAGATAAGAATTTAAAATTATCAGCAACCTCAGATGAAGACTTAAGAGTAATCGCTGCGCATTTGCAAGATTCAATTGTATCACTCAAAGACATTGCGAGTTTAAAAAAAAATAGAATTTTTTTAATCCAATTAAATAGATTTATGTGGGAAGATGTTGAGAAAGGTGTTTTTAGAAAAAATAAAAGAATAAGAACTGTATTAAAATTTGATAATGTTATTAATGTTCTGTCAAAAAAAATTAACACAAAGGAAGATAAGAATTTTTTGGATTTTTTAACTATTGAAAGCAAGTTATTGCCTGATAAAAGTTATGAAATACAATTAATTTTTTCAGGAGATTCGATGATTAGAATAAAAGCAGAGGTAATAGATGTAACGTTAGATGACCAAGGGTCACCTTGGGAAACTAAAGCTCAACCTAAGCATGATTTTTTATAATGTTAAAATTAATTAAAGCTAACCAAAAAAATTTTTTATTAAAATTGGATGTTATATTGCAAAAAAGGAAGGTGCAAAATCCTAAAATTGAAAAGAGAGTAAAAAGTATTATTCAGGATATAAAGAAGAATAAAGATATAGCTTTAATAAAATATGAAAAAAAATATTCAAAGCTTAAAAACATCTCAATAAGTAATATCAAATTTTCGATTTCTGAAAAAAATAAAATTACTAAAAGATTAGATAAAAAAACAAAAGCGTCAATTGATTTAGCTTTTATAAGAATTTTAAATTTTCATAAAAGACAAAAATTAACTTCTTATTCTTTTAGAGATAAATATAAAAATTACTTTGCTTATAAATCGACTGCACTAAATAGAGTTGGAGTTTATGTTCCCGGCGGTAGAGCTAGTTATCCAAGCTCTGTTTTAATGAATTGTATACCTGCATTAGTTGCTGGCGTTAAAGAAATTTATATGACTACACCAGCTATGAATAAATTTTATAACCCTGCTGTAATTTATGCTGCACAAAAATGTGGGGTAAAAGAAATTTATAAAGTTGGAGGATCGCAAGCTATTGCCGCAATGGCTTATGGCACGAATACAATTCAAAAAGTAGATAAAATTGTAGGCCCAGGAAATATTTTTGTAGCTAATGCAAAAAAACAAGTTTTTGGAGATGTTGGTATTGACATGATTGCAGGACCTTCAGAGGTAACTATTGTTGCGGATAAATCTTCAAAGCCTGATTGGATAGCTGCTGATCTCATTGCCCAAGCAGAACATGACGAGACTTCTCAATCAATTATTATAGCTGACGATGTAAAGATTATTAAAAAAATTAATTATTTTTTGTTAGAACAATTAAAAACTTTACCCAAGAGAAGTATAGCATCTAAGAGTTTAAAAAATTTTGGATTATCAATATTGGTCACTAACAAAAAATTATTAACTGATATTGTAAACTTAATAGCGCCAGAGCACTTAGAAATACATGCAAAAAATGCGGACAAAATTTTAAAAAATGTTCAAAATGCAGGCTCAATATTTCTTGGAGAGTACTCTCCAGAAGCCGTTGGTGACTACTTAGCTGGGCCAAACCATGTTTTACCAACCTCTGGTTCTGCTAGATTTTCATCTGGTCTTTCAGTTTATGATTTTTTAAAAAGACATTCTGTTATAAAAATGACCAAAACAGGCATTGAAAGATTAGGAACATCAGTTATAAATCTAGCCGAATACGAAAATCTTGAAGGGCATGCAAATTCAATTAAAATAAGATTATTAAAGAGGAAAAATTAGTTGGCTAAACAAGAAACATTAGAGTTTAAAGGTAAAGTTACAGAACTTTTACCCAATGCTATGTTCCGAGTTAAATTAGAAAATAACCACGAAATTTTAGCTCACACAGCTGGAAAATTAAGAAAGAATAGAATAAGAGTTTTAGCAGGCGACAATGTAATGGTTGAAATGACACCTTACGATTTAACTAAGGGTAGAATAACTTTTAGGTATTAGGCCTTGTAGCTCAGTAGTAGAGCAGTACCCTGAAAAGGTATGTGTCGTAAGTGCGATTCTTACCAAGGCCACCACATCAAACCACATATAAATATTTCTTAAAATTTGATAACCTAAATTATGAATAAAAATATAGGAGTTGTGTGGCTTAGAGAAGATTTCAGAATTTTAAAAAATGATGCTTTAATTTACGCTTCTAAAAATCATGAACAGGTTTGCGCTATCTATATTTATAAAAAAAAGGACTTTGATAATAGGTCAGCTCAAAGATGGTGGCTTTTTCAATCAATTGAAAACTTTAAAAATAAATTAGGTCTAATAAATATATCTTTAGAGATAATGGAAGCCAAATCTTACAAAGAAGCTTTTGAAACTATAACAAAAAAAAAAAATTTCTCTATTTATTGGAATAAAGTTTATGAACCTAAATTTCTATTATTTGATCAAAAAATATCTAATGATTTAAAATTAAAAAATATTAATTTTAAAATTCTTAAAGGCAATCTTCTAAATGAATCAGATGACATTAAAAAAAATGACAACACTCCCTTCAAAGTTTTTACTCCTTTCTGGAAAACTGCTGAAAAATTTTACTTAGATAAAGGTTTTCAAAAAAATGAAAAGGTTAAGCCGAAAAAAAAAAAAATTAAATTTTTAAATCATGCTACGAATTTAAAAAATATATTACCTAAAAAAAAATGGTCTAAAAAGTTTGAAAAGTTCTGGAATCCCTCAGAAGATGAAGCAATAAAAAAAATAAAACAATTTATTAAACATGAGTTAGTTGATTATGGAGAAAACAGAGATATTCCAGGAGTTAAAGGAACCTCTAAAATCTCACCGTATCTTGCATTTGGACAAATTCATGTAGAAACTATCTGGGAAGAATGCCAAGCAATTCAGAATAAAGATAGAGGATATCGAAAATATATTAATGAACTAGGCTGGAGAGAGTTTAGTCATAGTTTAATTAATTATTTTCCAGAGATGCTTAAAGGCAATTTAAGAAAAGATTTTGACAATTTTCCTTGGGAAGATAACGCTAAACATTTATCGGTTTGGCAAAAAGGCATAACAGGGTATCCGATTGTTGATGCTGGCATGAGAGAATTGTATAAAACAGGTTGGATGCACAATCGTGTACGAATGATTACTGCATCTTTTTTAGTAAAACACTTAAGAATTCATTGGAAAGAGGGAGAAAAATATTTCAGAGACTGTTTACTAGATTTCAACGAAGCTAATAATGTAGCAGGATGGCAATGGGTAGCAGGATGTGGTGCCGACGCAGCGCCATATTTCAGAATATTTAATCCTATTTTACAAGGAGAAAGATTTGACCCTAAAGGTGAGTATGTAAAAAAATGGATTCCAGAATTATTAAATGTTCCTAAAGAATTTATTCACAAACCTTGGGAGATAGACAAAGATATCAAAGATTTTGAAATTGGAAAAAATTATCCAAAACCAATTGTTAATCATGAAGAAGCAAGAAAAGCAGCGCTTGAAGCTTTTCAAAAGATTAAAAAAAAAACTATATAGAGCCACAGCAGTGTTTATATTTTTTGCCCGAACCACATAAACACTTATCATTTCTACCAATTTTTTTATTATGAGCAGAATTTTGTGTTTCAGTTTTTTTTTCTTCTTGATTTTTAACAACTATATTAATGTTTAATAAAAATTTTATAACATCAGTTTTTATTTTTTCTAACAATCCTTCAAAAAGCGCAAAAGCTTCTTTTTTAAATTCAGACAAAGGATCCTTCTGTCCGTAACTTCTAAGGCCTATAACCTGCCTAAGCTCTTCAAGATACTGAAGGTGAGATCTCCATGTAAAATCTATAATTTGTAAAAAAATTCTTTTTTCGATATCATTATTTTCATTTACTCCAATTAATCCAACTCTTTCTTCTTGTTTTGATTTGAAAATATCTTTAATTTTTTTAATGAATTCATTTTCTGAGGTAATAGCCAAGGCCATTAATGCATCATCGTTTAGTATGTTTCCAGTAATATTTTTTACTGCGTTTAAATATATAGTTTTATCGTTTGATTTTTCATAGTCATCTTTTATTTTAGCTAAACCCACTATTACTTCATCGAGAAAAGATTCTAACGTTTCAGAAATATTTTTACTTTTAAGAATTTTAAGTCTTTGACCAAAAACAACTTGTCTTTGATCATTCATTACATCGTCAAATTTTATTAGGGTTTTTCTAATATCAAAATTTCTTCCTTCAACTTTTTGCTGTGCTCTTTCCATGGCTTTATTTATCCAAGGATGATCGATAGACTCGTTTTCTTTAAGGCCTAGTTTTTTTAGCATACCATCTATAGAGTCAGCACCAAAAATTCTCATTAATTCATCCTCAAGGCTAATATAGAAAATGGAAGTTCCTGGGTCTCCTTGCCTTCCTGATCTGCCTCTCAATTGATTATCTATTCTTCTGCTTTCGTGTCTCTCTGTGCCAATGATATAAAGCCCTCCAAAAGTTTTCACTTTTTCTTTATCTTCTTGAATTTGACCTAATTCTCTCTGGTTATCCTCATCTTTAAATTCTTTATTTCCTCCAAGTTGAATGTCTGTACCTCTTCCAGCCATGTTGGTCGCTATTGTTATTGCTCCAATTTTTCCGGCTTCAGCAATAATTTTTGCTTCTTTTTCATGCTGTTTTGCATTTAACACACTATGTTTGATATTTTTTTCTATTAAATTTTTTGAAATTTTCTCAGATTTTTCTATGCTGGTTGTGCCCACCAAAACAGGCTGCCCTTTGTCATGACATTCAATGATTTTATTTGTAATAGCTAAATATTTTTCTTTTTCTGTTCTAAAAATTTGGTCATTTAAATCTTTCCTAATCATCGGTCTATTTGTTGGTACTGAAAGCACATTTAGTTTATAAATATCAAAAAATTCCTCAGCCTCAGTTAATGCAGTTCCAGTCATTCCTGATAACTTTTGATACAGTCTAAAGTAATTTTGATAAGTAATAGAGGCAAGAGTTTGATTTTCTTCTTGTATATCTACATTTTCTTTAGCTTCTATTGCCTGATGAAGTCCGTCTGAAAATCTTCTTCCTCCTAACACTCTACCTGTAAACTCATCAATAATTTGAACTTTATTTTCCCTTAAAATGTAATCAACATCTTTATTAAATAAAAAATTAGCTTTAAGTGCTTGATTGATGTGATGAACTAGATTTAAATTTTGAGGATCATAAAAGTTGTTATTTTTTAGAATACCATCTTGAACAGCAAGTTTTTCAATTTTGTCTATTCCAACATCAGTTAAAATTGCGTTTTTATTTTTTTCATCTATTTCATAGTCAGTTTTTTGTAGCTTGTTAATAAATTTGTTGGCAAGCAAATAAAAATTACTTTTATCTTCACTGCGACCAGATATAATTAGTGGTGTTCTAGACTCATCAATAAGAATGCTATCTACCTCATCAACAATACAGTAATTGTGTTCTCTCTGCACCATTTCAGAAAGATCATACTTCATGTTGTCTCTTAAATAATCAAATCCTAATTCATTATTGGTAGCGTAAGTAATATCATTATTATAATTTTTTTTTCTTTCATCATCATCAAGTTCATTGATAATACAGCCTACAGAAAGATCTAAAAAATTAAATACTTTACCCATCCATTGAGAATCCCTTTTAGCAAGGTAATCATTTACCGTTACTATATGAACTCCTTTTTCGGTTAGTGCATTTAGGTATGCTGGCAAGGTGGATACAAGTGTTTTACCCTCACCAGTCTTCATCTCTGCAATTTTACCCTGATGTAAAAAAATACCTCCTATTAATTGAGCATCGTAGTGTCTCTCATTCAAAACCCGTCTAGCAGCCTCTCTAACCAAAGCAAAACTTTCTGGAATAATTTGATCAAGAGTCCTGCCATCTTTAAGGTTTTTCTTTAAAAAATGAGTTTTAGCTTTTAGGTCTTCATCCTTTAAATTCCTAAAATTAGTCTCTTGATTGTTGATTTCATCAACTAAAGGCCTCACTGCATCCAATTCTTTTTGATTGCCAGTTTTAAAAATTTTATTTAATGCTTTTGTAAATATACTCATATCTGCAGGCTAGTAACAATATTGCTAATACTCTATATATGTATTTATAATTTAATTTAAACAATAATTATGACAATTAATTTAAAAAATTTCTTAAGCTCAAACAAAAAAACATCAAAAATGGGTGACTTTCAAGAGCTTAAAGATATAGAGGGCCTGCAAGTATCAGCGGTCTCTGCAGACCTTTACAAGAATGGAAGAGATGATCTTGCAATATTTTATTTTCCTGAAGGTTCAAATTATGCTGTTGCTTATACTAAAAGCTCAGTTGTGTCAGAATCGATTAATTGGAACAGAAAAAACAATAAAAATAACATAAAGGCATTATTAGTTAACACTAAAAATGCCAACACTTTTACCGGCGACCAGGGACTAAATAGTCTTGATGAGATAGCTAAAACTTTATTAGAATCTTTAAAAAAATTAGAAAATGAAAATGACTACGAAAAAACTAAATTAAAAGAGGTACTTTTTGCATCAACAGGGGTTATTGGAGAAAAATTTCCTTTAGAAAAGATAAAAAATAATATTCCAAATTTAATTTCAAACTTAAGACCCAATCAAAATAAGCTTATATGGCTAAAGGTTGCATCGGCAATTATGACTACTGACACCAAACCAAAAGTTGCTTATTCTGAAATAAAACTTGGAGATAAAATAATTAGAATAGCTGGAGTCGCAAAAGGTTCAGGAATGATTGCACCTAATCTAGCAACTATGCTTTCATTTATTTTCACAGATGCTGATATTTCTTCAGTAATACTTAATAAATATTTACAAAAAGTTTTACCAAATACTTTTAATGCAATTACAGTTGATAGTGACACCTCGACTAATGATATGGTTGCAATATTTGCGACAAAAAAAATTAAGAATAAAAAATTAAATACACTTTCTAGTAAAGAATCATTAAAATTTGAAAAAGCGTTAAGAACAATCTGCTTAGAACTATCCAAACAGGTTGTTGTAGATGGAGAAGGGGCTAAAAAATTCATAACTGTGAAGATTGTAAACTCAGAAACAATTGAAAGAGCAAAAAAAATAGCATTTTCAATTGCAAACTCTCCACTAGTAAAAACAGCAGTTGCAGGAGAAGATCCTAATTGGGGAAGAATCTTAATGGGCATTGGAAAGTCAGGTGAAAAAATTGACTCAAAAAAAATAGTTATTAAATTAGGAGAATTTATTGTTGCTGAAAACGGAAAAATTTCAGAAAGCTATAATGAGGAAAAGCTTCAAGAATATATGAAGTGGGACTCAATTCTTATCGAGGTTGATCTAAAACAAGGTCGTGCACAATATGAATGTTATACTTGTGATTTTACACATGACTATATCGATATTAACGCACACTATAGAAGAAGTTAAATATTGAATTAATAATAATATTAATTATCCTAACTCTAAAATGATTAAATATTTATTAAAATGTAAAAACAAACATGAATTTGAAAGTTGGTTTTCAGATTCAAAAGAATTTGAAAAACTTAAAAAAAAAAACTTAATTGAATGTATTTTTTGTCACTCAAAAAATATTCAAAAATCAATAATGTCACCTAATATTGCGAGTAAAGAAAAAAATGTAGAGAAAAAATTTAACAATAAAGAATTTGATAAAATAAAAAAAGAATTAATTAAAATAAGAAAATTTGTGGAAAAAAATTTTGAATTTGTGGGAGATAAATTTCCTAAAGAGGCAAGAAATATTTATTATGATAATAAAAAAAATAAAAATATTTATGGGACTGCCACACCAGAAGAAAAACTAGATTTAGAAGAAGAGGGAATTGAGCTGGCTAGTATTCCGTGGATAAATAATAAAAAAGAGAATTAATTTTTTTTTGCTGAAATAATATAATTAACAGATACGTTATTAGTCTTTTTCCATTGCTGAAAAATTGGATTGTAATCTAATCCAGTTAAATTAGTGATTGAAAAGTTTAAGTCTGTAAGTTTTTTTTCTAATTCTTCCGGTTTGATAAATTTATTCCAATCATGTGTTCCAATAGGAAGCCATCTTAAAATATATTCAGCGCCCACTATTGCTTTTATATAAGATGTTAATGTTCTATTGATAGTTGCAGTAAACATAATTCCATCTTTTTTTAATAATTTAAAACAAGACGAAAGATATAAATCTAAATTTTCTACGTGTTCTACAACTTCTAAATTTAAAATTATATCAAATTGATTTTGTTGATCTAAGTTTTCAGGAACTGTATTCAAATAGTTTATTTTTAAATTATTTTTTTTTGCATGTAATTCGGCTACTTGAATATTTTTATCAGAAGCATCAATTCCAGTCACTTCTGCTCCTAGCCTAGACATTGGTTCACTAATTAATCCTCCACCACAGCCTATATCTAAAATTTTTAAATTTTTTAAAGGAAATTCTTTATCCTTATCTATTTTAAAAAATTTTAAAGCTATATCTAGAATATGTTCAATACGTATTGGATTAAACATATGCAAAGGTTTAAATTTTCCATTAATATCCCACCACTCATCAGCTATTTTTGAAAATTTATTAATTTCGTCTTTATTTACAGTGCTCATTATTCTATCTTACATCTTCTTGTTAAATATCTAAATTAAGATATTTATAGCTAAAATTATATTATATATATGGCAAAAATTGTTATTAAATTTGGCGGCACATCAGTTGGTAATATTGAAAAAATAATTGCTGCGGCAAAAATAATTAAAAAAAAATTTGATAAAGGCACTAAAATTATAGTTGTTGTCTCAGCAATGTCTGGAAAAACCAATGAATTAGTTCAGCAGTCTGAAAAAATAAGTAAAAATTTTAACAGGAGAGAGTTAGACGTTTTATTAGCATCGGGCGAACAAGTTACATCAGCTTTACTGGCTGGAGCTTTAGAGGAAGCTGGGGTTAAAGCTAAAAGTTATATGGGGTGGCAAATACCAATATTAACGGACGGTGAACATAATAATTCTCGAATAGTGAACATGCATGTAGAAAAAATTAATAAATTTATTTCAAACAAAGGTGTGGCAATTATTCCTGGGTTTCAAGGCATTTCAAAAGAGGCAGAGATCACAACTATTGGTAGAGGAGGCTCGGATGCAACAGCGGTTGCAATAGCAAAAATTTTTAATACTGATGAATGTGAAATATATACTGATGTTGAAGGTGTTTATTCTACGGACCCAAGACATTTTCCAAAAGCAAAAAAAATTAAAAAAGTATCTTATGAAGAAATGCTTGAAATGTCATCTCTTGGTGCAAAGGTAATGCAATCATCCGCTGTTCAAACTGCTATGATGTATGATTTACCTTTACATGTAAGATCTAGTTTTTCTAGCGTGCAAGGTACAAAAATATTTGGATCAGAAAATATAGATTATTCCAAAACAATTACTGGTGTAACTTATTCTAAAGATGAAGCTAAAGTTACTCTTCTCGGTGTTCAAGATAAACCCGGGGTAGCAGCAGATATATTTGAGCCACTAGGTAAAAATTCTATAAATGTTGATATGGTTATTCAAAATATTTCACCTGACGGAAAGACTACCGATTTAACTTTTACAATTAAAAGGAGTGATTTAATTAAAACAATTAAAACTATAAAATTTAATAAAAAAAATGTTAAATTTAAATCTATTAGCAATGACAAAAAAGTATCAAAAGTATCAATTATTGGAGCTGGAATGATAACAACACCTGGGGTAACTTATAAAATGTTTAGAGCTTTAGCCCAGGAGAAAATAAATATTTTAGCGATCTCTACATCAGAAATAAAAATATCTGTTATAATTAATGAAATTAATACTACAAAAGCTGTAAAAAAACTTCATACAGTCTTTAATCTAGATTGATTCTATGGAAATCAGACCACACAGAATTATTGACAGAAAAAAAACTAAAAAAATAATGGTTGGGAAAACACCCGTAGGAGGAGATTCAGTTATATCTGTTCAATCAATGACTAACACAATCACTTCTGATGTGCCAAAGACTATAAAACAAATCCTTGATTTAGAAGAAGCTGGCGCAGACATTGTAAGAGTTTCATGTCCTGATGAGGCGTCAACTCTCGCACTTAAAGAAATTGTTAAAGAAGTAAACGTTCCAATAGTAGCAGATATACATTTTCATCATAAAAGAGCCATAGAAGCAGCAAAGAGTGGCGCTGCTTGTTTAAGAATTAATCCTGGTAATATAGGGGCAAGCGATAGAGTTATTGAAATTATTAAAGCAGCTAAAGATCATAATTGTTCTATTAGGATTGGTGTGAATGCTGGGTCTTTAGACAAAACGCTTTTAGAAAAATATAAAGAACCTTGTCCTGAGGCTTTAGTTGAAAGCGCAATGTATAATATTAAGATTATGGAAGATAATAATTTTTTTAATTTTAAAATAAGCGTAAAATCATCAGATGTTTTTTTGGCGGTCAAATCTTATGAAAAGCTATCGAGAGCTTGTGATTATCCTTTGCATGTTGGCATAACTGAAGCGGGTGGTCTTTTAACTGGAAGCATAAAATCATCCATTGGTATTGGGCAATTATTGATGCAAGGCATTGGAGATACAATTAGGGTCTCGCTATCAGCAGACCCCATTGAGGAAATTAAAGCTGGTTATGAAATTTTAAAATCTTTAAATATCAGGGCACGAGGAGTTCAAATTATATCCTGCCCCTCATGTGCCAGACAGGCTTTTCCAGTAATAGATACTGTTAAAATCCTAGAAAAAAAATTAGCCCATATTAAAACACCAATCACACTTTCAATAATTGGTTGTGTCGTTAATGGGCCAGGTGAAGCCGCACAAACTGAGATAGGATTAACAGGTGGCGGACAAGATAATAATTTATTGTATCTATCGGGCGTTCCACACGAAAAAGTACCTAGCGGTGAAATTATTAACAAGATTGTTAAATTGGTGGAAGAAAAAGTAAAAGAAAAAAGTCATTAAATCATGATTCCGCTAGAAAAAGTTCATACATTAGTTAAAAAATATGATGGTTTAGAAAAAGAGCTATCAACTGGAACTATTGATACTAAAACTTTTGCTCAAAAGTCAAAAGAATACTCAGATTTAGGGAATATTATAAAAATGGCTCGAGAATATTTAAAGCTTGATGGTGATAAAAAAGATTTAGAGCAGATGCTCGAAGATAAAGGTAGTGATACAGAGATGAGAAATCTTGCAGAAAAAGAGCTTGAAACGTTAAAACAAAAAAAAATCGATTACACAAATAAATTAAAAATATTTTTACTTCCAAAAGATGAGGATGATAGCAAAAATGCAATAGTTGAAATTAGAGCTGGAACTGGTGGTTTAGAAGCCTCCCTTTTTTGTGCTGATTTATTTAAAATGTATGAGAAGGTGTGTTCAAAAAAAAAATGGAAATTGGAAATTATAAATATTTCTAAAAGTGAAGCGGGTGGTTTTAAAGAGGTTATATTTTTAGTAAATGGAAGTGATATTTATTCATATTTAAAATATGAATCAGGTGTTCATCGAGTACAAAGAGTGCCAGAAACTGAAACACAAGGAAGAGTTCATACTTCAGCAGCCACAGTAGCTGTTTTACCAGAGGCAGAAGAGGTGGACATTCAAATCAAAGAGTCTGATTTGAGAATAGATGTTTTTAGAGCTGGTGGCCCTGGTGGGCAGTCTGTTAATACAACAGATAGTGCTGTGAGAATTACCCATCTCCCAACAGGTGTTGTGGTTAGTCAACAAGATGAAAAATCTCAACATAAGAACAAAGCTAAAGCTTTAAAAATCTTACGATCAAGAGTCTATGAGGCAGAAAAAAGAAAAAAAGATCAAGAGAGGGCGGACAATAGAAAAAGCCAAATTGGAAGCGGAGATAGATCTGAAAGAATTAGAACTTATAATTTTCCACAAGGCAGAGTTACTGACCACAGAATTAATTTAACTCTACATAAACTAGAAGAATTTTTAAGTGGAGAAATTCATGAAGAAATGAACGAAGAATTGAGGCTAAAAGAGCAAGATTTAAAACTACAAAATTTAAAATAATGTATATATCAGAACTTTTACATTCGGGCTCAAAAACTCTTAAACTTAATAAGATCAGAACACATCAACTTGATACCGAACTTGTATTGTCTAGCTTATTAAAAAAGCAAAGAGAAAATTTAATAATAAACCTAAATCAAAAAGTTTCAGAAAGTATCGTTCTTAACTTTGAAAAGTTAATAATCAGGAGAGCTAAGAGAGAACCACTAGCATATATTTTAAAAAATAAAGAATTTTGGAGCAATGATTTTTTTGTTAATAGAGATACATTAATTCCAAGACCAGAAACAGAGTTGCTTTGTGAGAATATAATTAAAATCTTCAGAAATAAAAATTTATATTTGTTGGATATGGGTACTGGCTCTGGATGTATCATTTTAAGTATTCTAACAGAGCTCAAAAGAGCTAAAGGGATAGGAATTGATATTTCTAGAAAAGCCATTGAGGTAGCGAAAAAAAACTCTAATAAACTAGATTTAAATAAAAGGGCAAAGTTTTTCAATAAGCCGTTAGAGAATGTTTATGGTTACAAATTTGATTTAATTGTTTCAAACCCCCCTTATATAAGAACATCAGATATAAAGAATTTATCCGACGATGTTAAAAAATTTGAACCCAAAATAGCGTTAGATGGTGGTCAGGATGGGCTTGACGTTATTAAAAAAGTTATCTACAAGTCTAGAACTATTTTAAAGAAATTAGGTTGGCTCGCTTTAGAAATAGGTTTCGGGCAACATTATAACGTTTCACAAATTTTAAAAAAACAAAATTTTAAAGAAGAGTTATTAGTTAAAGATTATAAAAACAACGTTAGATGCATATTAGCTAGGTTAAAATATTAATTTTAAATAAAGAACAAATGAACGATCAAAAAAGAAGATTCAGACCAAGACCACAAAGAAACGGTTTTAGACCAAGGAATAATGGTGGTCCAAAATCCAACGGTCATTTTCACTCCGGTGGCAATGGAAACATTAGTAGAAACAATGGGTCGATGACTAATCCTTTCAATGTAGAAAAAGCAGTTCAAAAATATCAACAACTCGCAAAAGACGCTCTAACTTCAGGCGACCCAGTATTGCATGAAAATTATCTTCAGCACGCAGAGCACTTTAATAGAAGATTATCCGAATTAAATATAAGGCCTAAAGAGGAAAAGGAACAAAAAAACGAAAATATAAGTTTAGCTGAAAAATTAAATCAAAAAACAGATGAAAAAAAAGAAGTAGTTTAATTTTTAATTAATTTTTTCTTAGGCCAGCAAGTTTAACATCTATCTTAATTCTCTCTACTTCAAATTTATTTCTTGCTTCATTGTTTAAAATTTTTCCTGTTGGTAATTTAAGTCTTTGTGAATTTATTTTTTTTCCATTTTTAATTACCTCGTAATGAAGGTGGGGACCAGTAGACATACCTGTTGAACCAACATACCCTATAATTTGACCTTGAGTAACTCTCACTCCTTTTCGAACACCTCTTCCATATTTTAATAAGTGGGCATAAGCAGTTTTAAAAGTTGAGTTATGTTTGAGTAAAATATAATTACCGTAGCCTTTATATTTTTGAGCCATCACAACCACTCCATTACCTGATGCCATTATAGGAGTCCCGTTTGGTGCAGCGAAATCTGTTCCTTGATGTAATTTATTAAATCCTAAAATAGGATGTTTTCTCATACCAAATGATGACGAAAGACGCGCTCCATTAATTGGAGTCTTCATCAAAGTTTTTATAACACTTTTGCCATCAACATCATAAAATCCTGTTTCATTATTATACTTAAAATTATAAAGTGAAATTTCTTTGTTATTAACAAACATAGAAGCATAAATTATTTTTCCAGTTCGTCTGACAATATTGTTATCGTCAACAAACTGTTCATAATAGACTTCAAATGTATCGCCTCTTCGTATGTCTCTTTGAAAATCTACTTCAAAACCAAATATATTTGCAAATTCAACTATAATATTTGGTTCTAGACCAGCTTCAACTGCAGAACTATAAAGATTGTTTTTAATTGTGTTTGATAAGACTATTCCTTTTTTATTTAATTTTAAAACTATTTTTGATACGTCAAATACATTTTTATTTCTTCTTACCTCAACAGAAGTGATAGCGTCTATAGGATAAAATAAGTTGATGACTTTTTTACTTCCCCTTTCTTCTTTAGTTGTAATTTTAACTTGAGATCCAGGAGATATACTAGATAATTTTTTTTTTATAATTTTACTTGTTAAATTATTAATCTCAACTGGATCTATATTATATTTTTTTAGTATTTTTTCTAAAGTATCTTTATTTTTGACATTGTGACTATATTCTTTGTAAGGCGATCTTATATTATCAAAAACAAACTCTTTGATATTATTAAACTCTTTTGATTTTAAGAAAGAATTAAAGTTATTCTCTTTTAATCTTGTATGAGATTTAAACTGATTTAAAACTACTGCGTAAATTACAAAAAAAACAACTAAGATAAAAAAATAAAAAGGATATTTTTTCTGATTTAAAAAACTTATAAAATTAGTTATTTTGGAAGCCAGCATTACAGAGATTTCATATATAAAAATAAGCTGGCCTTTTCAACGAAAAGTAGACAATTAGCTTTGTTTTTGCTGGTTTTTTTAACTAATATACACCTTGATTTATCTTTTTTTTGTAATATAACCGCGTTTCGCATTTTTTAGTAATATTTAATGTAATTTATCTCTTGCTATAGGTGTGTTTTAGATTTTTTAAGAAAAAAATCTTAGCTTTTTTAAATTGTAAATTTTTAAGAAGAGAAGTGTGGACGGTTAGGTTAGCAAAGAAATTGTCGTACACACTTTAACGAAACTAACTTTAGTTCACACTAAAGTTTTTTAAAGCTAGTGTGCGCCGTTATTAAACTTGAGAGTTTGATCATGGCTCAGAACGTACGCTGGCGGCACGCCTAACACATGCAAGTCGAACGCAGTAGCAATACTGAGTGGCAGACGGGTGAGTATAATGTGGGAATCTGCCTTTTGGTTCGGAATAACACGGGGAAACCTGTGCTAATACCGGATAAGCCTTAACAGGGAAAGTTTTAATGCCAAAAGATGAGCCCGCACTTGATTAGCTAGTTGGTAAGGTAATGGCTTACCAAGGCAACGATCAATAGCTGTTCTTAGAGGAAGACCAGCCACATTGGGACTGAGACACGGCCCAAACTCCTACGGGAGGCAGCAGTGGGGAATCTTGCACAATGGGGGCAACCCTGATGCAGCGATGCCGCGTGAGTGAAGAAGGCCTTTGGGTTGTAAAACTCTTTCGTCGGGGAAGAAAATGACTGTACCCGAATAAGAAGGTCCGGCTAACTTCGTGCCAGCAGCCGCGGTAATACGAAGGGACCTAGCGTAGTTCGGAATTACTGGGCTTAAAGAGTTCGTAGG